>Ga0307514_10000192_pt1 | contig 171822 bp, 202 predicted proteins | sample 16_EM_MG_FD_203088 | JGI IMG/M metagenome (GOLD analysis project Ga0307514, IMG submission 203088) | Populus trichocarpa ectomycorrhiza microbial communities from riparian zone in the Pacific Northwest, United States - 16_EM | ecosystem: Host-associated > Plants > Roots > Unclassified...
GATGCACTCAGCGTTAACTCATGATGATGGCATGGAGAGATAGAGAGGGATGACTTAACTTTGTGTTCTTGCGATGATGGTAGAGTTGTGGACGAGAAAGAGAGAGATGGGGGATGAAGATGAGAACAATATGGAGGATATGAGCGGCTTTCACAAATCAGTAGTACGACTTGCCTGATTGGGTTTAGCAGACCTGGGAACGGTGTTATTACCCACCAGATTGGGACTCGTACCTGCCGTATCGGGGATGGTCAATTGACTCGCACATGAAATTCTCTAAGTCCCAGTTTCTCATGATGATTTCCCCCATCTCCTCTGATCTCTCTCTTTCTTGTGCTCAACTCTACCATCACCTAAGAACACGAAGTTAAGTCATCCCTGTCTATCTCTCCATGCCATAATCATGAGTTAACACCGAGTACAGCATCATCCCAAGATCGACAGTCTCCCGCTCCCAGCCAGTCCGTCATCTCTCGGCGGATGTTGTACTCAACTCTCTACATTCCCACAATTACAAGTTAACCAATGAATAGAGTCTCAGCTGCCGTGGCGCCTCCCTCCCCCAATCTCACTTGATCATAGCCTGCTAAAAGTGCATCTCCAAACTCGCTCGATCACGGCCTCGGAGTGTATCTCTGAGTTCACTCAATCACGGCCTTCAAGTGCATATCTCAGTTCACTCAATCTCGGTCTCCAATTGCATCTCCAAACTCGCTGGATCACGGCCTCAAAGTGCATCTGCAAACTCACTCGATCACGTCCTCAAAGTGCATCTGCAAACTCGCTCGATCACAGTCTCCAAGTGCATCTCTCAATTTACTCGATCTCGGCCTCCCAGTGCATCTCCAAACTAGCTCGATCACGGCCTCCCAGTGCATTTCCAAACAGGGTCGATCACGGCCTCCAAGTGCATTTCTCAGTTCACTCGATCTCGGCCTCCAAGTGCATCTCCAAACTCACGCAATCACGGCCTCCCAGTCCATCTCTGAGTTCACTCAATCTTGATCTCCAATTGCATCTCCAAACTCGCTTGATCACGGCCTCGGAGTGCATCTCTCAGTTCGCTCCATCTTGGGCTGCAAGTGCATCTCCAAACTCGCTCGATCACGGCCTCCCAGTGCATCTCCAAACTCGATTGATCATGGCCTCCCAGTGCATCTCTCAGTTCACTCGATCTCGGCCTCCAAGTGCATCTCCAAACTACCTCGATTGCGGCCTCCCAGTGCATCTCCAAACTCGATCCATCATGGCCTCCAAGTGCATTTCTCAGTTCACTCGATCTCGGCCTCCAAGTGCATCTCCAAACTAGCTCGATTGCGGCCTCCAAGTATATCATTAAGAAGCGACTGTGGGTGTATGGAGATACATAGGTAACGGAGGTGGAATGAGTGATGCGGAGTATATATTGGGGAGACCCCAGGGTAGATAGACAGCATCTCATTTTCATCTCATCTTGTCATACAACGAAAATACACACTCAATTTTTCCTCACTTTTGGTCTCACTTACTCTTTCCGAGATTTCGTGGATCCACGCAATTGCGTGGATCCTCCCGGCCAGGTAGTATCATATCTTCTTACCTTCCTACAATCCTCGAGCTTGATGTAGATGGAACACGAGGAGAGATTTTCGCAGCGTCACATTGCATTGCAATCCTGATGCAAGTGTGTACCCAATGAACGCATCCCGACGTATGGTCACAGTTGGCTACAATGCCAGAGTGTTTGTTTAAATTAGGATACCGACAGAGTGAGAACAAACGGCGAAACAGCGTTCAGAGGGCAATATGCAACGTGACTCCTGGCATTGACGCCGGGCGTGGAGTAATCGGCCACCGGGGTGTCTCTGACGGCTCTGACGGAGCGTGTCCACTCTGACGGAGCCATTCCGCCCAGACGGAAATGTTTTTTGTTGAAGGAGTAAAGAGAGAAGACGAGGAAATCCTCCAACGCCAACAACAGTCTCAGTATATACAATTTGTCTGCCACCTTCAAATCATTCATCATGCTCCGATGTACTATGAATGTCATCCTATGATCCTACACACCATCAGCTGCATTTCTTATAAATACAACCTTCCCATATCATCCGATGTCGCAACACCTCAATCCACTTCCATATAGTACTGAATTATACCCCCACCATCTTGCCCCTTTCTCCACATCTCCCAATGTCTCCACCTTTCCGTAACACAATTCCTTCAACACCCTCTCAGTATTCCATCAGTAATCCCAAGTATTTCTGTACTTCCCTGCACCGTGACAGTATTCCCGACCGGGAAAAATGACTTTACGCGACATGTAACTCATAGAGAAGCTGTCTGTGGGCCGGTAATCCATAGCATATTTGATGCGTGGCACTATGAAGTCCTATGGACTTGCGCGTGGACCTGGATAGTATTATATCAATTGTTCATGATGACTAGAACTTGCGCTAGATTCTATGAAACGCGGGAGAGCCAGAGGCCTGATGACTGGGGCCAGTTTTTTTTGACATCTAATGCTATGGAACATGGGAGAGCCGGAGGAATGATGCCTCTGGTCAAGTATTTTCTATATATCGAACTATGGATCGCGGGAGAGCTAGGACTGATGCCTTTGGTCAAGTATTTTCTACCGATCAAGCTATGGATCACGGGAGAGCCAGGAATGATGCCTCTGGACAAGTACTTGCTACATATTGAGCTATAGATCGTGGGTGAGTCATGAAACGCAGGAGAGTCAGAGCTATAGGACACCTGAGGCCCCGTGGAGGCCGGACCTTCTCCTACTCTTCATTGTCGTCCTCCTCGTCCTCGTTCTGCACTTCCTATTCTTTATCCTCTTCGTCGTCAACAATGGCAATTCGGTTCCTGCGGTATTTCTCTGGCCTAGCAGCGTCATTGTCAGTCTGCATGTCACCTTCAGCCTCCGGCGGTTTGGGCCAGAAACGATTGAACATGACTAGGTTGATAGTATTATTGACACAGTAGTATGTGGTACCAGGCATGCGAATCAGGTGCGCGGCCGCCCATACCTACTTGATATTAACCACGACAAGGTCGGCCTGATGCCGACGGAAAACTTTGTGGGAGACCTTAAGCAGTCCATTAGAAGGTAGAGAAATGCCTTGGATTTCAAGTGGGAGCTCCAGTAAAAGAACAACGCATCTCTTCCGTAGGCCATCCTGTAGCCATAGAATCCTCAGAAGTCGTGCCGGTCGTAAGTCCCCTTCATCACCTTTCGGTGGCTCATCGACCTGCGACTACACAAAGTCATTCCGAAGCTCAGCATTGCGAAACGATTGGTCGTCCTTGCAGCACAACTTCTGGGTAGTGGAATCACACCTGCCGAAGGACTGGAAATTGGCCACCGGAACATCAAGTAAGTTGAATTGGGTGCTACACATTCCGCCGATGCCCTTTCCATCGGCGGTGGGTATGTTCAGGTCGTATCTATAGTATCAATATATGTATTCTAAGAGTGGAAAGTTGTAAATTGGAAGACGCTCGTTCTTGACAAAGAAGTCCTTTCGTCTGGGGGATCACAGCCCATGGAGTTGGATATTTCCCTCATCATCGCGGAAGCTGAGGGGTAAATTCTCCGGTATCGGCACCTGCTCACAGTTGCATTTGTTGACAACAATTTGATCCTTTGGTCGATATAACTGAAGTGCCTCCTGGACTTCGGGGGTCCAGTGGCCATCCTTAGCTAGCTGCTGTAGGTGAAGGCACCGCATCCGGAGTACATGGATGCGTTAGTAGTCATCGAGAATCTGCAATTTGTATCGAAAGTTGCAATTTGACTGGCGATATGGGCCCATACACATCTTTGGATGGTTCATATCCTGCGTTTTGGTGCTGTCTTTGACTAAGTGTTCAAAGCACTGAACTGATTCCTTATAATGCAGCATGAGGTGAATGTCGACGAAGTCGAAGCTGGTACGTTGGTGTTCCATTGAATTGTAGACTTCCTGTAGGTGCTTTTTGTCCTCTACGTTTCGGTGTTCCATTTGGGCCCCGGAAAGAGCTTCTCCGCGTTCGGCCCTTTCTTCCTCCTGGATGGCATGTTTGGCCTTGAGTTGCATCTTTAGGTCCCTTGTGCGTGCATGGGCGATGCTGTCTGTCGCCTTTGACGTCCGGTAGGTGGTAATAATGTCCTCAGTTGCATGGAATTCCTCTAAATAGTCTGCTAGATAGTTGAGAGTCTCGGTTGTGTGGGATCGGTATTGTACCACAAGACTGCAGTAGACCAGTGACCGAACGGAGGTCAATACTCTCTGGAAGACCGCTTGGTGATGGGGCAGTGGGTCGTGCAATGCTGCTGCCAATGCCGTGAAGATGATTCGACCGGAATTTCGCATCTCTTTACCACTCCACTGCGAAATTTGCCGCTAGGCTTTGCCACAGTGATAGAAATTAGGGTATGGAGGAATGCCAGCCCAGATCCCATCAAATACCACGGCTTTCCCATGTCATTGAAGGAAACCCTCAATCCAGGTCATAAGGTGATCGAACATTCCTATGTATATGTTATGGAGAATATCAGGCTGGTGGAGGTCGTAGGCTTTAACATGTAGAAGATCCCAACAGATACACAGGACCGACCTCGCAGTGACGGACTCGACCCAGTCCTCGGTGATCTTTATAGCCTGACAGTAGCTAGCATTTTTGGCATTCTGGTACTCCGGATATTTCTACTGGAAGACCACTGACTGTCGCTGGTGATATTCCAAGTCCGGCGGAAGAATAAGCGACTCCAGTTGGTCCTCTGGAGTTTGACACTTAGAGCATGCATTGTACTTGATGCCCAGAAGGTTGGCATGCGCCATGTGATCCGCTAGCCAAGACGCAAGAATTGGCCAGCAACGGCGCAGTTTGCTGTCAGAACAAGGCCACAGAGCATCGGAATTGATGTCTCCTCCCTCGGGAAATCCCGTGACAGGCTGCAGCACTATCTTGGCGATATCACACCGGGAGATCCACACCTAGGCCTAATCAATAAAAGCCCCTAGTGACGTCTGGACTGATAAAGGGAAGAATGATTAAAGCTTCACTCAGGATGCGTATAAGGATTACACCCCAATGTAACAAGGTAACTGTTCCATTCTCTGCTTCCGAAAGATAGTATCGACTTAAGACGATTGTCTTACGCTATCAATATACTGCCGGACAGAATCCGGAAGTATCCTACCCACAAGATCTTCTGCACTGATACCCTATCGTGCTTGTCCCCAGGCTCCCTTCGAACTCAAGAGTATCGGCCCAGCAACCGGCACATATACTCAAGGAACAACTGTCCTCATGTACGACGACTCCAAGTATCGACCTGTCTCATCAGAAACAGCAAAGTAGTTTCGCCTCAGCAGAAGGAGTAGTGCCGACTCAAGAGTATCCTTCATACCACCTCGTTATTGGGCTGGTTTCTCAGACTACAAAGTATTGTCTTGCTCTCTTCCCGATCAACGACTTGCTTTGACGAAGGTACTAATAATAACCCAGTTTAAAAAGTGATGGGTTTATCGGTGATATAGAACTGAAGAGGAACGTACAACTCTTGACTTCAAAGGAAAAGTATCCTCATTGACTTCAATACAGAACTAATAGATAATACGCAGAAATGGAGTTAAGGCTTAACCTCCAGGTCGAGAAGGTCAATAGGTAACCGTAGATCAATCTCGAGGTAGATTGTATGTTTGATAGACCTGTTATCAATCTCCTTCCTCAATGTCGGTATCGCTGATATATATCAGACGATCCACATCCTGAACAATCCTAAGACTACCAAAGCCTATTTCGGAGTTCTCATTCATAACTATCTTATCGTCCTTGCCTTCTACCATCAATAGTCGAGTTCTAACTATCATAAGTGCTAACTACGTCATCAAGGTATTAAACTCGTAATGCAACACTATTGCCATTGGTGATATCTTGTACTATTACGAGCGTATCTGAAGCCAATTATCAATGAATTGGTTCGTGTCACCAAGAGTCAGTCAGAGTGCCCTGTCATATACCCACTGGGTACGTAACGGTTTAATGATTACCGAAAGCAACAGAACTCTTAATTTGACTATGCTTTATTCAAGCCAAATATACAGTATTCTGCAACTGAGCTGTTTTGCCATATATTGAGCGGAGAGTATCCCGCGCCGCTCGGGACAAATGAATCGTATGACCCATTTGCCCTAGACCCAGAAGGTGTGGTCGATACAAGGGGTGATTCGTACAAGTCCATTCGATCGTCTGGGCTCCGATATATGAATCATTGGATATTAACTTATCTCGTATATGATCCTGCATATCTCGAGATGCAGTTGTGGTTTGATATTGTTGACATATCACCTCATGAGGAATGAACCACTGGGGCATGAGAGAATAGTGGTTTGTTCGGCGACTAGGAATAAGGTTTCCTGCCGATAAGGAATAAACCATTGACAACAGAGATCCTACGACCAATACCGATAATAAGATGATTCACATCTCATTTGCGCTCGGCTTGATTGCTGTCATTGGTCTATTGATATTCAGGTACGGTCATAGAGATATTACGAATAGGAGAACTGATCCGGAAGGTTGATCCAATTAGGAAATCCGAGTGATATTTCATGAGTTCGGATTGAGTATCCATATTTGGATTATTGAGTGATCCTTTATGATCGGAAGTATACCTGTAACACCAAAGGTGTAACATGCTGGTTTATATCGTTCTGGGCTCGGTCATCGGATGCGGAATTCGGTTGGAATTTGGGTGGTACCCGGAGGAAGGCCAGGAAAATTTGCTCGAGGTAGCTGTATTTGTTCTGTATAGAGGAATGGATATTCCAAATGGTCAGGTAGATTGGCCAGGCTTTCTTGTCGACTGAAAAGTGTGTGAGCTGCGTCTCGTCTGATCCACAGAGCAGTGGAACAATCGTTGCCACCGGAGGATGTCTATCTTGAGTCTCTCACAACCAGTCTGCCGAATTCATCCCGAAATACACCCGATCACCCTCCATCTCTACAGTCTGGGTTGGTCCATAGAGCATGTGGTTTTTAAATGGGCGTCGGCGAAGGAGGTACTGCGCACATTCTACCGGGTCTCGAAAATACAAAAACCTCTAACCGTTTGGTGGGGCGATGGAGCCTTCTCTCCCTTTTGGCAGCTGGTTATCCATCGCGTAGATTTGAGTGTACATCATCTATCCGGAGGTGTAAGAAAGGTGCCCAGGAATCTTGCACCCGCCTTCATTGAAGTGGTGATCAATTTGTGACTTGGGATAGTGGGCTTCGACAAAGCTGATAGCCTGTTTGAAGTCTTCGGCGCAATAAAAGTGTTGCCACGGGTTATTGATGAGATCTCGGAACTCATTGTAATCGGGATTGTCACCGAAGGTCCTCCCAACCTTGGAATGTATCTTTATTTCCGGATTTTCCTTGTCCATCAGAGTTTCCCCGAGGTCAGCCTTGTCCATATCGGATTCCTGGTCCGGAGATTCGAGTTGTGGGACGCATCAGCAGAGGTCATCGTCTTTGGAGTCAGTTTCCTCTGCAAGTTTGTCGTGTCCAGGGGCTGGAATTCTGCCATTGGGTTCGGGGGTTTCTGTAAGACTCTGCTGATGCGGTGAGTACGGTTGTCGATGGTGCAGGTGGCATTGTCGATGGCTGGCCGGTGGCGGCGGCTGACCCTGATGGCTGATTGGCAGATGGCATTTAAGGTTTCCCCGCCGGACAAACATTGTCATGCAGTCAGGATATGGTCATTGGAGCGCGTCTAGGGCGCTTGTCTGTGGTCTGAGTGCTGGTGGCATGGCTCGAGGTCTGCCAAATGGTTAGAAGGTGTTTGCGGTCCTTTGGATGAATTCACTTACCCAGTCGCCTGTTACTACACAAAGAATGCCGAGGAATGGGTCAATGGCGGTACATTGAATGAAGTGGTTATAGATAGAGCATTCGAGATCTGTCAGAAGGTCAGAGAGTACGTTGAATAATGGAATGCTTGAACAAGGAGGAGCCATCTTGTCGATTATTTTATCCTTTGTTTATATAAAGTTTGACAATGCATATAAAGTTTGATGATGCATATAAAGTTTGAAGATGCATATGAAGTTTGACGATGCATGTAACGTTTGCTGGTGCATATAAAGTTTGACGATAGACTCGAGCCTGGTGGATGAGATAGGTCTAGCGGGCAGAGAATGCCAACGGCTTGCAGTGGTAATTTACGTGTACCAGCGGCAAATCTGGGTGTTTGTGCACGTGTGCGGCCGACTGACGTCAGCTAGTTCTCAACCTGCTCTTTGACTAAAGAATGTTGACGACCATCAACTATCGCGAGTCTCAATGATCACCAAAGGCCTCCTCTCTTGTACCGAAAGTGCGGATATCAATAAATCGGCTCTTCATATCAACATATCCTTCAGAGATGCCAGTTCCGGCGGGTTTCATTGTTCCACTGGGGATATAGAACTGGTATACCGATGGAAGTTGGGAAGTTCGTAGGAAATACTCCTAGGTCGAGTTTACTATTCATATGCCCACGGTCGCAGCTGATACGTAGTATATATAGAGACTATCTCTAGCCATCACACCTGTTTCCTCCATCATCTTTACACTTCACACGCTCCACATTCGCACCCCCGACAACTGACGTTACAACGGAACCGATTCTACCACTTCCAGACCGATTCCCCACCCAACCCTCCGACCTCTGACCCTAAAGCTACTGATCTCACCGTTTTTATGTGATCATACTCGCCACCGAATTATGGTCACAACCAGAACAGGAGTTACCAAGGCAGTTTACTTTGATACACCCTATATACCATGGTGTCACTGACTGGTAAACCCAAGCAACGGAACCCCAAGCACCCCGGAGACCATCTGTCGATGCAGGACCACGAGAATAAAGACACTGGCAGGCCTGCAAAGCGCCAGCCGGGGTTGGCCAAGGCCAAAACGGGTGACTCAATCTATGTCCAGATGCCAAAAGTAATGAAGGCAATTACCACCTCCAATGATAGCCAGAGCAACCAGGAGCAGGAGCAGGAGTGAACACAGCAGCCGAAGGACAAACAGCTGGTGGTGGAGACAGACGAGGAGGAGGATGACGAGGACGAGGACGACCAGGATGAGGAGAATGATTATGTGCCCTATATCAGCCGGGATACAGTGGATGGTTACATAGTAAGTATTATTGGGCATCTAGAGAAATATACGTGACTGCTGAATAGGGATACCGGTCCCTCGGAAGAGGAGAATTGTATAACATCCCGCCGGCTCCGGCCGAAGCCATTCTCGGAGTCGATGAAGCATTGTTGAAGACCTGCCGACAGAACATTCAAGAAATATGGTACAACACCGGTGCGCTCTCAATCGTCACCACTGGCGAGGGCACTGAACAGTTCCATGAAGACATAACGGAGGCCCTGAATATGTTCTCACAACATTGCCCTCAACTTGACGCGGTTGCTGAGATTTACTCTAGAGCAGCTACGTGGGAAGACGTCAATGACATGGTGTCGCTTAGGTGTGGAGGGAATCTCATGTGGTAGGCAGTGGAGACACTGGGTCACCCGTGGTTGGAAAAACGGAACAGCAAATGTTGCTTCGGAACCGCAATCTTTCCGATTATGAAGATGATGACCACAGCAATGACAATTCGAAGGGCGGTGGGAGGGACAAGGGAGCCAGCACCGGAGAAGGAAAGGAACTTGTTCGGCCAGATCAATGCGGCGAGGACAATGACAATCCATCTAAGGACGATGACACCAGAGCCCTCGAGTGGTTGCCCATGTGTTCTCCAAAATAGTTGGTGACGGAACTTGTACGTCCTCTATTCGGAATCTAGCCAATGTAATGAACCTGACCGTCTAGACAACAACAAAACGCACACTTCAAACCATGAAAGTCACATCCTCATGGCTCGTAGTCCGGAGGCCGTCTGCAGATGTGACAGCAAAATGGCATGGAGACCGGAGTCACGCCGAGGACCGATTTCAACTGCTGGAATGCAGGAAAGTTGGAAGGATAAAGCAGAATCTCTGGGGGTCAGCAGCCTTCTGGATGGTGTCTGACAAGGTTGTCTTTGGATTAGCCATATGTGCCCGGTTCCATGGTACGTTGAAGCGTGGAGCCAAACGCAGAAGCAGCGAAGGTTTAGATGGTCAGCGCAGGGAGGCTGCTGTCTGGTGAGCACTGATGCACATCTTGGAGGAGTGGGCCGAAAAGAGCCGGCAGAAAAGAAAGAGGACCGATGACACCCCCGGGCCAACCCCTAAGAAACCAACGACCTCTGGACCTTCTGGACAACAGGGACCCTCTGGACAACCGGGACCCTCTGGACAACCGGGACCCTCTGGACAACCGGGACCCTCTGGACAACCGGGACCCTCTGGATAACTGCAACCCTTGACACCTAAGTGTTCCATTCGGACTTCCGCGGTCGATCCTACTCCCGCGGCCGATCCTACTCCCGCGGCTGATCCTACTCTGGTGGCTGATTCCACTCCTGGGGTTTGCCCTCACATCATTGCAAGTCCTCCGGTTTGCCCCTTTCCGCTTTGCCCTCTCCCGGTTTGCCCTCTTCTGGTTTGCCCTCCTCCCGTGGCAGACACCCTGGGTGGATTATTTGGTGGCGGGTTGCAGGGTTTCGATGATCTCAACCCACCAGCAAAATGTGTGGCACAAAGTTGGCTGATTTGGCACCACCATGCAATTTATGTCACCAACTGTGTCAGATACTGCAATGATGACGAAGATACTATCCGGATTCTGGATTTCTGGTGGTCACATGGGACTATTCGGGGGCCGAAGTTGTAGTATGTGATTCTATTGGGCCGGCCTGGTGCGAGGTAGATCGGCGTAATATATTAGTCCGGTGGGCTTCCACGGTCCTTGCCATGGGAGAAAATGGTGTTTATTGTGCGGGATGAGGACGTCGCAACTTGGTTCAAACATACCTGGGACGAAGATATCCCGAATCAGGTCCTTCTTGTGTTGCTGCAGGCTGTGCCCAATGCTGATGAAGGTAGGCTTCTGACCTCAGATAGGTGGATCGTTTGCCGACTGCAGCCATCAGCATTTACCTGGTTGATGAACCTCCTCTGGCTTGTGGTATAGACTGGGTTTTTGAATTGGTTCATGTGTCTTTGGAGTTATTATTATTGGATGGTATTCTGCGGGCTTTCGTTTGGTTTTCTGCCGATCATGTATCAAGGGCCACTATTTATGTCATTTGGAAGCTATTTCGTGGGTTTTTGTTTGGTTTTCCTGCCGGTCATGTATCTTGGGTCTGTTTACCTGTTATTTGGGCTGTTTTATTTTGTTTACTTGTTTGTTGTTGTTTAGATATCGTCACGTGGATTTCCTTGCCCTACCTGTATATCGTATCTCTTCCGTATCAATCCTATCTAATTGTTATCCAATGGCTTGTGCATCACTACCAGTGGCCCGTGAGGCTCATCCGGTGGAAATAAGAATATGGACATCTAGATCAAGCTTGTCTAACGGAATTTAGGTGATGGAGATCTGGATAAAAGTTTTCGTCTAGCGGGAACAAAGTTACGGAGATCTAAGTGTTTGCCTTGCGTGATTTAGGTCATGGAACTCTGGATGAAAGTCTGCGTCCAGCGGGAATAAAGATACGGAGAACTGGATCAAAGTCTTCGTCCAGTGGGAACTAAGTTACGAAGAGCTGGATCAAAGTCTTCATCCAGCAGGAACAAAGTTACAGAGTTTAGAACTTTTGTTATAGAGATCTAGATCAAAATCTTCATCGAGCATGATTAAGGTTACAGAGATCTAAGTGTTCGCATAGTAGAATTTCAGTTATAGACACCTAGATCAAGATCTTCATCCAGCGGGAACAAAGTCAGGGAGATTAAAAGTTCGGTTATAGAGATCTAGAGCAAGATCTTCATCCAGTGGGAAGAAAGTTATGGAGATTAGAATTTCGGTTATAGAGATCTTGATCGAAATCTTTGTCTAGCGGAATTTAATGGAGTATCACTGATGCATGTGGAAGATCCGGACCCCAACTAGATATGAGGAGTGCACTCTGCAGGACACTCTCCCTTCCTCCTCCTACCTCTTTTGACATTCTCCCAACACACCTCATCCATCAGCTTCCAAATGGCGAGAAGCGACACTCAGAGACCGAGGAGCAATGCTGTGGCCAAATCCAATGCCTGCAGCCGATCGACGAGACTGCTCAAGGAAAAGGAAGATAGGGAGGAAGAGCAAGAAATCTCTTCTTCTAGAAGCAAAGATGAGTATACTGAAACCCCACGCCCTTTGTCCAAGTCCTCATCTTGGCCGCTGGTAAGCTTATACCCTGTGGCCAGGGTGCAAGGATGATGTGGGATAGAATCAACCAGATGTCGAACTCACAGACGACCAACTCTCAGATGTACCGGACGATTTCAAGGATACGGATGACGAACTTCTCCGCGACCCGGTCACTCCTACTCAAAATGCTCTAAAGTTGAAAGCAGCCACCGGACGCTTGTCGACCGCTGCTCAAAAATCACCAAAGCAGACCTTATCGAAAGCACCCACAAGATACTTGTAGGCCTCCTCCTTATCATCGCCGCCGGTGAATAATCCCCTGTCAATGGTGGCATCTCGTCCTGTTAGTTCCCAGCAAAGCAATAATTCAAGCGAAAGGGCCTTGATGGCCGTGACCTTCCATTCAAGCCTTCGGAGATCCCAGCGGAAACGTGCTGCGGTTGATACTGATTCTGAACCTCGGGAGGCGAAAAAGAATAAACAAGGACAGAAGTCGAATGTTAGCGACTAGTTCAAGAATCCACAGGTTACAAAAGTTGTGGAAGAAGCATCCATAACGATCAGGCGGAAGACATTGTTTGATAACCCATTCCTTGAAGATATAAATGAGATGGCTGTCGCTGCATGGATAAAGGCCCACGGATAGTGGAAATTCGATGACAGTGTCCCCCAACAACCGGCGCTTGAACACGTGGCCTATGCAAGTTCCCTAGACTTTCTTGGGTACCAATGTTACCCACCAGCCACAGATTAGAGGATGTCATTATTCCGTGCGAAGCACCGCAGTCTCTCAGATTGGCATTAAACTCCACGAGATTTACCAACTCCTGGAGATGGAGGCCCCAAAGAAGAAGGGTAAGGTCCGCTGGTTACTCGACAATGAATGATATATCTTTGAGAAGAATCAGGTAGAGGCAGGTATCATACGTCCACTGGTAGGAATAATGCTGATATTTATCCTCAGACTCGCAAGGAGCCATAGGTTACCAGCTACATTGCCACTGCCATATACCACTGGTTTTTCAAGGCGAACAAATCCCTGGGCGGACAAGATTCACGCTTCTGGCGCAAATGTCACTGGAGTTTGTCTGTCTAATGGTAACTGCTGTCCAGTGGCACCTCCACACCTACGTTGCCACTGGCAAGGCTTTACAAGCGCTGCTATTCAACTCGATAAATGCCGGCGGTGAGTGATCATTCCAATAGGGGCTGCCCAGTAACTGACCATCGCAGCGATATAGGAGAGGCATCAGGAGATGTGGGATAGCACGTATACGACACCAGAATTGTCAGAAATTGCCATGGCCTTAATACGACATAAGGTTCTGGATATGGGAAGACAAAACGGCAAGGCAGTTCAACGTATAAGCGCCCAAAAACCGACGGCATTTCCGGCATGCAAGGAAAACCTCGGCAAGATGAAGGAAAAATTAGTGGCTCTAGAGGCCCTGCAAGACCCGGAAGATTCTGAATAATGCTTATCTTCAAGATAAGGAAGTATACCCGAGGTCATGTGCCCTGTGCTAACTAGTTTACAGTGGAATGGATGGCACCTGGGGTAGAAATGCCGACAAGGTTGGAGAGGACCGTTTGCATAGGTTTAGCGAAGAAAGTGAATTTGGGTTTGTAATTTTGAGTTATGGTTTAGCGAATGAAGTGAATTTGATTTTGTAGTGTGGAGTTACGGTTTGGCGAATTAAGTTGGACTAGATGTTCTGCCAAAAGTATTGTATTTGTTAGTGAAAGTGAATATTTTAGTATGAATTTTATGGTGCAGTAGCTGCCTTCCGGCCACCGGAGGTTTATAATCATAGTGCCATAGCTCCACTGGAAATTGTGCTTTAGCTCCACTGGAAATTGTGCCATAGTTCTCGTAGACTACTGCAACTCTGTGACCATCGTACCATAGCTCCACTGGAAATTGTACCATAACCCTCGTAGAGTACCGCAACTCTATGATCATTGTGCCATAGCTCCACTGGAACTCCATTGATCTTTGTGCCATAGTTCATGAGGAAATTCAGTGAATATACCAATAACAGCATATGATGCCCATTCGGAACATTCATACCTTTAGTGTGGACTGGACATGAGGCTGCCGCACGCCCAGTATGCTATCGTACAATATCCATCCTTCTTCTGGCAGCATAATATAATCCTATAGATTTAGCATTGGCTTGACTTGTAGTTGCCGCGCACTCATTGTCCAATTGTAGGATATCCACCGTCCATCTAGCGGCACTGCAGCGTGCTCTATACACGTAGTGGCCGCATACAATTAGTCATATTGGAACATAGAGGGCTCGGTACGTCAACTGGATATCCGGAAATCTGTTCCACCAATGAATAGAGCCTGTGGGAACGCACAAGACAAGGTCAGACCGATAGTTGTTCAATCATAGACCCACCGGTCCTAAATGCATTCATAGGCCCACACCAAGATCTCTATGGACCGACTATGGATGACTATAGGCTGTGCGTTGCCCAGGGGTCCATGGGAAGCTTGCTATGACATGTGTGTGTGCGCGTAGCGCAGTCTATAGTCAATTTGCACTTTTGCGGATGCCCCCTTAGGTTCGAGGTCACCGGAGGACATTCCCTAATGGTCCAGGCTTCACATGATACCGTTGACAGAATTCCTCGACTGCTAGCAGCCCAGCAACGAACATTCCTGGTTCCCAGAGAAGGGAGTCCTAACCCGTCCACCGGATCAAATACTGTAACTGATTTAAGTCTACCCGAAAATACTGATCGCTGGATACTTCATACTCCTCTTCCCCATGAACCTCTACCGACGGAGGGGGTTCAATCCATTGCGCCACCATGGGATCCTCTACCATCGTATCTAAAAGCGAAACAGGTTGTACTCAATGAAGTCGTATTGGCGCAGGTAATTTCAATTCATATCCATAAGGACATACTTGTCTACAGACCCGAAAAGGTCCCAGGCGCTTTCAATCCAGCATCCGAGTTTGACAGGTAGTTCATATATTGCGACTGTCCAGCGAATGCTTGGATCCAACTTGTATAGTTGGTGCTGGTATACGTCCTCAATTTGCAACTTCTTCGTGTAGAGCTTGACTCCACTTCATTTCAACTAGTGTTAGCAACGGTTCCGGACCGTCAATTCGGGTCTGGGTCCAGATCCAAACCGAACTGTTGCCAAATTGGCGGTCCGGGTTGTCAATAAACCCGCACTGCTCACTTGGGTACGGTTCGATGGAAAACTCCCAACCCGTCTGAATTGGGTGGGTTGTCAGTGGGTCGCCCAGCGGGTCCATCTATAGATTCATATAAGGCTCTTGAATTTGCAGTGGGTTAATAGTGTCTTATCAAAATCGCGTTTTCAGCAACCAACAATGTGCTTTTGCTTGATGAGCAGTTTGCAATATCGAGTAATTTGGTATCTGTATTACACCTTCGATATATGGTATTTTTGCCTAACAAGGTGGCCAATAATACCATTATGCACGCGAAGATCCGCGCGATACCTTACATACGAAATATGCAAGTCCTAAAACTGTTGACGCTCTATTGACGCTCATTTTCAAGATGCCGCAGAGAGCATGTCACTGTTGTTTTTGCCAGTAAAGGCTGCCAATATCTCATAAATGGATATCCACAACCAATCGGAATATAACTTACTCCAGCTACAAAGCTAACAATCGTTGACGCTCCGTTGACGCTCATACTAAGAATGGGGCGATGACCGTGTTGATCTCTCTTTTGCCAATAAACGCAGCCAATACGTCCGTTATGCATAACAATCACCAAGTCACTGGTGAATTACCCTACTTACAAGACCACAAATCGTTGATGCTCTGTTGACTCTCATGCTAAGAATGGGGCAGTGACCGTGTTGCTATCTCTTTTGCCAATGAAAGCAGCCAATACGTCCATTATGCATAACGACAACCAAGTCACTGCTCAATTACTGAACTTAAAAGACCACAAATCGTTGACGCTCTGTTGACACTAATTTTAAGTTAGTGTCCATTCAACATCTGCTGCCGTCGATAATTGCTTTCATCCTGATTTGACTTTATAGGTTGTCTTTCTGCCTGATTGAGACTGGGCCCTGTGGCAAAGCCGAGCGGCGTAACTATGTTGCACTGTTCGCTCTCACATGACTAAAAATGATGTATCATGCCAAAAGATTCATTGCACCTGCTATACATCTATTTATGAACCGATATTCAGAAGCTAAGTCTTACCATTCGCCCATAATATATTTCTAACTGAAACTCTCGGTCAAGCTACATAAAGATGGTAAACCATTGATACATTCTCTCCTACTTTTTCTTCCCTCCTCTATTTCTCCGCGTTTCAACAGCATTGACAGTCACTAACACCTTTTCAGCCTGTCTCTTTGCCTTCTGTGTCGGCCGAACCAATCAGGGCACATTTGGCGCGGCGCCCACATCCTGCTGCTCTGGGCATTCCGAATCCTCGATGCCACTGTTTTGCTCCATATCGGATTCATCGTCCGCTGCGCAATTATCTTCGCTGTCATTTGGATTATCCAGGTCGCCATTCCAGTTAAGCCAATCATCGGTGTCTGGAATGCTTTCCGGCGCGCTATTCTCATCACTGACTACTGGATGACGGTTGATTCTCCGGATTCCGTGAACATTCAAGATTTGAGTTCTTCCTCCAGGGAGGTCCTTTGCAGACAATGCTGGTGGCAAAGGTGATCTTTCTGACAATTTAAATGCAGCAGCACCATCATGTTGAAAGAGTGACCTGGATGCTTTGATGATCTCTTCCATGTCCGAAATGTATCTTACATCGGCCATCTGCTTGTTTTGAGGGCGAGATTCCTTTTGGGTAGCACCCAGGTGTTGGCTGCCCTGCCACATCTCCAAAAAGTCATGAACCTTGGCCATTGTGTGCAATTTCCCTTGTTCCGTCTCTTTCTTCATTTCCGAGTGGTTTTCGGTGTTTGTGGTATCCAATTCCGGGTCAGTGCCTGCCAAAATCCCGTTATTGGCTGAAACAAACTGCCTTACAACGACTTTTTCCTGAAGGGTCTTGCCTGTGGTTATTGACTGCCTCCAGCCAATAATATCTCGGCCAAGGGAACAACTGAACTCCACTCCGACAGCAGATGGTATGATAGAGAATACGTCACGTGCCACATTGGAGTAATCGGCGTACTTTGAGTGCGTTTCCTTCTGCTGGCGCCACCAATTGGTTGTGGCCGGTGTCCAAAATTTACTGCTAATCTCCATTCGGTCGGAGTGGTAATCATTCAGATTTGGATTAATTTGTCCACAGGTCTTTGGTGCTTCAGGCGGGGAATTCAAACAGAGCCTGGCAGCGGTCAATAAGCGGGCTGTGCGATCGCTTCGTCCGGGGGTCGTCCAAGCCACATTGTTTGGCTTTCCTTGCAGCTGTAGAGTCAATATTTAAGAACCCACACTCGGCGTTACTGTATCATTATTGACGGCAGTCTCTTGAGTGGGAATACCCAGCTTTCTAATTTCCACCGCCATGTCGGATACACAATCTTTAAACACCTCAATGCTGGATGTTATGATCTCTTCCAAAAATAAACGTCTCTTTATTCGTGATTTGAGTGACCTTACATTGCAAATAATCTTTGATGCTTGGTGGTCTTCAATAAATGTAGGCTCGAAGCAGCCTTTTGCTTGGAATAATTCTAGACATGCGCCTTCGTGGCAATTCTATTTGCACTGCATAATTGAGGAGACCGCCAGTCCTGCCTTCATATGTATTCTGTGTCATCAAGTTCTTCCCTACCCATTAGGACATGGGACCAGCTCAGTGGTGAAACACTTGCTCGCAAATGCTCACATCGCAAACTTATACGAATTATCAGAGTCAGCGGTCACTGAATGGACAAGTTCGACTGTGGATGAAACAGCTTTGGCCATCCTGCAGAGGCAAGGAAGTCGCAGAATCACAATAGTAGGTGTCCCAAGGAAAATGATATTTGATATCCAATTAAATCCATATTGACCGAAATGACAGACAAAACATTCCAAACTGGCAGCTAAGGACTTTGAAACTTCCGAATTTCACCAAGACATGTGGAATGGCTACCACCTGTTAGGATTTGTTTCGGCACATAATCCATAAAACATTGTATCAAATATCGAGCTACGACAGTAAAATAAGGCATTACGCGACAACCTAGTCCTACCGTCTGCTACAACCCTCAGTAACATTTGCCGGAGCGAATATGCACTGACCGTGGATGCAATTAAGAAGCAATTGCCCTTACAAAACAAAGTTACTTTATCTTTGAACGGATGGACATCAACGAACAAACTAGCCATAAAGTCAGTCATTACTTACTATATGGATCGAAATTGGGCATTGCATGAAGTTTGACTCGCATTCGATCCGGTTGATCGCCTGTTCTGTTCCCGTTTCAAAAGCTAATTTCAAATGATAGGTCAAGGGCCAACATACTGGAGCAAGGCTGGCCGTACATTTGAATGACGTGCTTCATCGTTTTGAGCTGACAGATGGCCGTTTGCTGGGTATTACAACTGATAATGCTTCGTCAAACTACTAGATGACATGCAATCTGCAATCAACACTTGAGGCCTCTGGAATCGAGTGGCCGGCATTGAGGAACCACATACCGTGAATGGCGCATGTCATACTGCTGGCTTAAGGTGCATTCACGAGCAGTCTCAGTGTGAAAGGCCGCACCAAGTCTTCAGAACCCCCTGAGCGTAATCAGCAATTTGGAGAGAATGAAAGTATAGACATTGGGAAAAGTCAAAGACTTTGAAAAGATGGCAATGCTAGAAACAAGGTGTCCGCCATGGGACCAGGTTTAGCAAAGATCATTGAGAAAGTATGTATTGCACACTATTTTGAAACTCCTGAAGCTGACCTTCATATAGCAGAGAATGCTTGCTGTGATAATTACGCTGACACCTGGTCGCCGAAACGAGTTCACTAACTGTCAAAAAGCCAAAGTCTGCATTGCAGTACTTTCGATTATGAATGTGAAAACACAATGGAACTCTACTCTGGAGTTGCTCGAGCACGCCTACTACTTACGGGAATTCACCCCCAAGTCGCTTCCAATCCCAAAAGACACCAAATACCGACCACTATTCACAACTCAGGATAAATGGACGATTGTCAAGTATGTCATGGAAGTATTGAGGCAATTTCGATATTGGACCCTTTGGATGTCGAAGAGGCATACAGTCACATTGCATCACGTTATCACAGTGTACACCGACATGTTCCATCACATGGATGGCATGTTGCAAGCTTTGGCCAGGACGAAGACTCAACGGAAGGAAGACTTGTTCTTCACTGTGAAGTTAGCTCGACAGAAGCTTTTCAAATACTACGCTGAAGTTACTCCAACGATGGCCACGCTTTTGATTTCCGCACACATCCTCGATCCTTTCCGGAAGTTGTGATGATTTAGGAAGTGGGACAAGGGAATGGATATTAATCCTGAGGACGAGATATCCTGCACTACACAATACCAAGAGGCCGTTCAGAAGTATGTGGAGAATGAATACTACGCCGAATATCAACGTATGCGGGTCAATAAACTCGAAACGGTACCGAGCAGCAATCTTGTCCCCTCTGCAACGGCTTCAGGGTCCTATCAATCATCGTTCGATTGATATGATTTGTCCAGCGATGATGAGGAATACTTAACACCTAACAATGTTGCTAAGACGACACCCGGAAGACGCGATCGCGCAGCCCGCTTATTGACCGCAGCCAGGCTCTATTTCGATTTGCCACCTGAAGCACCAAAGAACTGGGGCCAAATTGATCCAAGTCGCAATGATTACCACTCCGACCCAGTGGAGATTAGCAGTACATTTTGGATACCGGATATAACCGATTGGTGGCGCCAACAGGAGGAAATGCACACAAAGTACGCCGATCTCTCGAATGTGGCTTGCGACATATTCCCTATCATACCACATTGTGTCGGAGTGGAGGCCGGTTTTTCCAATGGCCTAGATAATATTGGATGGAGGCAGTCAAAAACCACAGGCGAGACCCTTCTCGAAAAAGTTGTTGTCAGGCAGTTTGCTCGAACCAATAACGGGATTATGGCAGGCACTGACCCAGAATTGGATACCACAAATATAGAAAACGACTCGAAAATGATGATAGAGGCGGAGGATAGGAAATTGCACAGAATGGCCAAGGTTCATAACTTTTTGGAGATCTGGCAGGGCAGCCAAAACCTATGTGCTACCCAGAAGGAATCTCGCGCTCAAAATAAACAGATTACCGCCGTAGGATACATTTCAGACACAGAAGAGATAGTCAAAGCATCCTGGTTACTCTTTCAACATGATGGTGCGACTGCATTCAAATTGTCAGAAATATCACCTTTGCCACCATCTTTGTCAGCAAAGGGCCTCTATCAAGGAGGAACTCAAATCTAAGATCTCCGCCGAATCTGAACAATCAACCATCATCCAGTCGAAAGCGACAAGGATAGCGCACCTGAAACCATTTCGGACACCAATGATTGGCTAAACTGGGATGGCGACTCGAATATTCCATATAAATGCAAAAAGGATTGCGCAGCAGACGATGAATCCAATATAGAGCCCTACAATGGCATTCAGGATCCAGAATGCCCAGAGCAGCAGGATGTGAGTGCCACGCCAAATGTGCCCTGATTGGTTCGGCCAACACGGAAGTCAAAAAGACAGGCTGAAAAGGTGTTGGTGACGGTCATTGCAGTAGAAACAAGGAGAAATACAGGACGGAAGAAAAAGTAGCACAGATTGCGTCAATGGCTTACAAGCTTTATGTAGCTAGATCGAGGGTTGCAGTTACAAATATATTATGGCCGAATGGTAAGAAGTAGTTCATGAATATCTGTTCGTAAATAGATGTATAGCAGACGCACTGAATTCTTTGGCATGAGACATAATGTTTAGTCGTGTGAGAGTGAACAGCATAAGATTATTACGCCGCTCAGCTTTGCCACAGGGCTGAGTGTCAATCAGGCAGAAAGACAGCCGATCAAGTCAAATCAGGATGAAAACAATTATCGACAGCAGCAGATGTTACATGGACGATACATTAAAATGAGCGTCAACAGAGCGTCAATGATTTGTGGTCTTGTAGGTACGGTAATTCACCTGTGACTTGGTCGTTATTTTGCATAACGGACATATTCGCAGCTTTTATTGGCAAAAGAGATACCAACAGAGTCACCCCCCCATTCTTAGCATGAGCGTCAATGGAGTGTCAACGATTTTTAGCTTTGCATCTTGTGTAAGTTATGTTCTGATTGGTTGCAGACATCCATTTATGAGATGTTGGCAGCCTTTACTGGCAAAAAGAACAGTGAAATGCTCCCTGCGGCATCCTGAAAATGAGCGTCAACGAAGCATCAACAGTTGTAAGACTTGCATATTTCGTAATCAAGGCATTGCGCAGATCTTCACGTACGTGACTGCATTATTGACCACCTTCCTAGGCAAAAATACCATATATCGAAGGTGAAACACAGATACCAAATTAATCGATATTGCAATCTGCTCAACAAGCAAAAGCACATTATTAGTTGCTGAAAACTCGATTTCGATAAGATACTATTAACACACTGCAAATACAAGAGCCTTATATGAATCTATAGATGGACCTGCTGTGCGACCTGCTGACAACCCGCCCAATTCAGACAGGTTGGGAGTTTACCATGGAACTGTACCCGAGTGGGCAGTTCCGGTTTATTGAAGACCCGGACCGCCACTGTTGCAACGGTTCAGTTTGGACCTGGACCCGAACCCGAAGTGATGATCCGGAACCGTTGCTAACACTAGTCCTGGTTCAAAGAGACAGTGCACCCTATCCCGTGTCTTCCGCGCCCATACCTTCATCCAGGTTCAACGAGATGGTGTTCACTATCCCACGTTCACTGTGCCCATAACATCATCCCGGTTTAACAAGACGGTACTCACAATGCTGCTCCGCACCCATAATATCGTCCTGGTATAGCGAGACGGTGCTCACTCTTCCAGCCATATCCTGCATACTTGTCAAGTCCAGTTGACCTCCATATCCTCTGGGTGCGCTTGTCGCAGTCGTATCCTCCAAATGCACCCTCGTCCAGTGCGCATCGCTCCCTCATCCTCCAAGTGTGCTTCTCACTCCCGAGTCTTCATCTCCTCCTAGTCTACTTCACTCCCCCAAATGCATCCCCCACCTCTAAGTTCACCTCTGTGTCCTGAGTGCTGCCAATCTCCTCTATGTGCGCTTCTTGCCAGTGGTGGTGACAAAAAAATGAAATTGCCCCTCCCAGGCTCATTGTGCGAAGCACACTCTGTGTTCCCATCTCGGCTCACTGTCACCAAATCTATGCTTTACCGAGTAGATGGCATTCAGAACGTGACTGCTCCCGCAGTTTTTCCAGTTGTATAGCGGATGGTGGGTGGGCAGGGTATATTGGACGGGGTTGCATGTCGACTTTGACTTGAGGAGATTGTGCGAAACACTCCATGACCTCCCGCCTCAGATGTGTCAATTGTTCTGGTGATAGCAGTGGTGTGGATGTACGTGTCGGTCGAGCAGGAGATGGGGCTGGTGGAACTGGATGGGCTGGAGAGACTGGCCATGCTGGTGGTGGTATTGGGAATGAACATGCTGATGGCGGTGGCAGCAGTGTTCACAGTATTGGATGCACTTCATGTGAATAATCTCATATCAAGCGGTCACCGTGGACAGCCGGTACCAATGGTATCTCCTTTCCCACACTCCCAAGCATAAGTCTATCATGGTTATTCATACTTACAACACCATCCTCCAGCTCAGTACGCAATTGGACGCACTTCATGTGAATAATCTCATATCAAGCGGTCACCGTGGGCAGCCGGTACCAATGGTTTCTCCTTTCCCACACTCCCAAGCATAAGTCTATCACGGTTATTCATACTTACAACACCATCCTCCAGCTCAGTATACAATTGGACGCACTTCATGAGTATAATCTCGTCTCAAGCGGTCACCGTGGGCAGCCGGTACCAATGGTATCTCCTTTCCCACACTCCCAAGCATAAGTCTATCATGGTTATTCATACTTACAACACCATCCTCCAGCTCAGTACGCAATTCGACACACGTCCACAGGTCATGCTGACCATTGTAGTAATGGCAAGGGGGAAAATCTTGCTGCTGTGGACACTGTACTGTAACTTGATGAGATGGCGGTGGATGGCGGTTCTGATTGAACGGCGAGTGGGGCTGTCCACAGCGATGCTGGTCAGGCACATGACGTCGATGGTGCTGCTGGTTGGAAACTTCACGGTTCGGCAGAGAAGCGTCCTGATGATGCTTGGCCTGCCCAAAATGGTGTCGACAGACTGGCTGGCCTCGAGGTTTCTCAACACGGATTATTCTCAGTTGTACAGTTGGTCCGGCACTGATGGTATGTTCATTTTCCATGGGAGTTGTCATGGGAATCTCGGCAGCTGTGAAAGCCAACAGAACTGTTGAAGCCGTGGAAGCTGTGGATGTCGTGGGAGCCGGGGGAGCTGGGGGAGCTGGGGACTCCAGGAGAGCTGGAGAAGTCGTGTGAGTCGTCGGAGTTGCCAGAGTCGAAGAAACAGGGTAAGCCGAAGTACATGTGGGAGCTGAGGAAGAGGTCCATGCAGTTAGAGCCAGGGGCGCAGGAGAAGCTATCGAAGTCGGAGATGTTGCGAGAGCCAGGAAAGTTATAAGGGGCGGTGGGGCAGGAGCAAAAAAATCGAACATTGTCAAGGCCACCGCAGCTGTGATTCTCGCAGTGATCCAGCCCATCAGCTTGCAGTGTTGAAATGAATGCAATTTGAGCAAATTGAGGCCAAGCTTAGCGATCGCCTTCCTCCAGAGTCACTTGGGAAGCATGCACAGCAACATCTCTGTCCTCTCATATTCGGCCATCATGCCGGGCTTGGTAACTACGACACTTATATAGTTGAATCTGCGAAGGAATGACTTCAGCGTCACCATATCGTCATTACCTCTGAATTGGCTGCAGAGATCATCGAAATAACAAGACATGCAGATGACATCCCGGGATTGACTGTCGGCCAGTCAAAACACGTCCAACATCTCCGTCCTGAGTACAGCCCAATCTCATTTCACGTATCCGTGCATTATGACAGCCATGTCTCAAACATCAGAGTCTTCTACCCAGTAGTACGGGAATATCGTAACGGCATCAAACCTAGAGGGATCAGCACTAGTGAAGGCAGCGAGGCTCTCGTACTTGTGGAAGAACATCGTTACGTCAGTGCCACAAAATATAGGTTCCCCTGGACTATACCGACATAGCATCTGACTCCGCATTGTGCTGGCAGTTGTGGTGGCCTCAATGAGAGGCTGTGAGATCTCGATGCTTCCAAGCACCTGTGTCGTGTATGTTGGCATACGGATGTATTGATCGTGCTGGTAGGGATGGGTTCTCGCGATGCTGATGGTGGTTCCGATAGGAGTCAAATCATTGCGTCTCTTGTTGTGATGCCAGTATCCTGATCTTCAATTCTCCCGCTTTCGATTCATCGATCTGTCACTACTAGTGTTAGCAACGGGTCCGGGTAACCCGCCAGCGGTCCGGGTTTGGACCGGATAAAGGGTTCAGTTCGGTTGCAGAACTGTCCAAAAACCCGACCCGCAGCTTCTTGGTGGGCCAAACCCGTACACGTACCCGTCAACCCGCGGGTTTTGCCGGGTTTGGCTAGACCCGTCGGTTCCAATCTTCGGTTCTCCTTTTCGGGGTTTTCTATTTATGGTCGCAGTCAGATATGTTACTGTTATGTGAAAAATATTAACTTTGGTACATCATTCTCTTTATTTGTTTCATTGGCGGCCTTTATACTCAAAACAAGAAGAGACATGCTTCCTGCTACATTGTGAAGTTCAGTGTGAACAATTTTTCATCGTGCATCATTTGAAAGATTTGAGGTCCAGAATATCCATATTAATTGTTAAGGCAGTCATTTAGCCGGAAATTGATCAGTTTCCACATGCGACTGTGCCGTCAACATTTGCAGAGCTGATTGAGATACAGGATAGTGTCAGCAGAAAATCACAATGCCGCAAGGAATATTCAGGGATCAAGTAGCCATATGTAAATTGTATACGGCAAACGACCGTCTTACATATGCATATCCGCTCTCACAACTGACGCGATACCCATTTCATCACCGATTAACAAATCAAATCCTGTTAAACCCATAAGCTTTTACCCCTGCATATGACTTCCGTACCTACCTACCATACAGGGAATGGATTCAGATGAACATATTGTATTGGCTCATAGGTCATGGGTACACAACCTGCACAATTTGAGATTATTGACAACATCTCTCCGCAAAAAGTAGTTGCTATGTCTATTTCGATACGTGAAAGAATTTTTTTGATTTCTGTGACTATATTGTGAGACATGGTAATTCGTCTGTGCATGTGCAAGGATTATACAGGCCATACGAACGGTCTAGACTCCAAACCAAGATGATTGGGAATTGATCAACGCAATATCGTCCTCCTTCTGACGGATATGCGACAACGTGCAATCTAAACGAAACACAAAATTTGCTAACAAAGTCTCACTCAGTGATGACATAGGAGTCATAGAAGGAGCAGCCATTGCGCAACGCCAATCTGTATGAATGACCACCATCATGTTGCATTCATCCATACAACCAACTACATCACTCCGCGTTTAGACCGGGTGCACAAAGTGAGCATTACGAAAATTGCGTATGGTACGTCATGGAAATCGAGCGGATCAAACTGGATATGGCACACTGAATATGTTGGGCTATAATGAAAAATTAGGTCATGGCGCTACATGCGGTGAATCGCCAACTGAAAGCGCTGAATTGCCATGGTGCTAAGTTATCCATCGCTCAGAGAACTTCTGTATCAGTTGATCAGAAATTGATACACCATAAAGCTTTTGCATGCAACTGAGTATTGATACAAATTATTCATTGGCTGTCAATAATGACGATATGATTATTTGGACAAAATTATGCTCCATGAACCAACAGTTAGGACATGTTTAAGGTGAATGTGAATCAACCATCAACGATTGTTGGTCTTGTAAGTAAGTTAATTGGAAAGCGAGTTGCATGGTGTTATTCATAATCTACTTATTGGCTGCCTTGATAGACAAAAGAACATGCGACACGGATACAGCCCAATGCTGAAAATGTGAGTGAACAGAGTGATAAAGATTTGTGGTATTGTATGTATCTTAATTGGGAAGGGAGTTCCTCGCAGATATGCATAACGGACGTATTGGCAGCCTTTATAGTCGAATGAGAAAGCGACACGGGAAGAGCCCTATTTTTACAATGAGCGTCAACAGAGCGGCAATGATTTTTCGATATGGAAGCAACTTAATTGGAAAGTGATTTACTTGCTGCTATTCATAATCAACAGATTGGCAACCTTTGTAGGCAAAAGAGACCGCGACACGGTAACAGCCACATTCTAATACTGAGCGTCAACAGAGCGTCAACGATATTTTCTCTGGTAAGTAAGTTAATTGGAAACGGATTTGCTCGCTGTTATCCATAACCGATGTATCCGCTGCCTTTATAGGTAAAAGAGAAACTGACACGGTAACAGCCACATTCTGAAAGTGAGCGTCAACGGAGTGTCAACGGTTTTTGATCTTGTAAGTAAGTCCATTGGGATGCCATTTGTTCGCTGTTATCCATAACAAAAGTATCAGCAACCTTTATAGGTAAAAGATAAATCGACACGGTAACAGCCACATTCTGAAAGTAAGCGTCAACGGAGCGTCAACAGTTTTTGATCTTGTAAGTAGGTCCATTGGGATGCCATTTGCTCGGTGTTATCCTTAACCAACATATTGGCAGCCTTGATGGGCAAAAGAGAAAGCAACATGGTCACATCCCCAGTCTGAAAATGAGCATCAACAGAGCGTCAACAATTTTGGATGTTCCATCTTGTATACTGCAAGGGCTGTGCTACGGCATTTACCCATAATCGAAGTATTGGCCGCCTTTATCGGTAATATCATATGTGTCGATACTGGTAGACCTCAAAATGAGCGTCAACAGTGCGTCGACAGTGCGTCAACAGAGCATCAACACAGCGTCAACAGATTGTCAACAGAGTGTCAACGATTTTGGGCGTTGGATGATGTATAAACCAAAGACTCTGCTATGGCATGTACCCATAATCAAAGTATTGGCATCCGTTCTAAGCAAAAGCGCTTGTGACATGGTCACTGCCCCAGTCTGAAAATGAGTGTCAACAGAGCGTCAACAATTTCGTGGATTGCATCTTGTGTAATCCAAATTCTGTGCCACAGCATTTATCCACAATTGAAGTATTGGCAGCCTTTACAGGTAATATTGTGGGTGTCGATATTGGTACACCTCAAAATCAGCGTCAACATAGCGTCTACAGATTGTCAACAGAGTGTCAACGATTTTGGGCATTGGATCCTGTATAATCCAAAGCCTCTGCTATGGAATATACCCGTAATCAACGTATTGGCATCCGTTCTGAGCAAAAGCGATCGCGATATGGTCACTGCGCCAGTCTGAAAATGAGCGTCAACAGAGCGTCAACGATTTTGTGGGTTGCATCTTGTCTAATCCAAAGGCTGTGAAACGGCATTTAGCCATAATCGAAGTATTGGCAGCATTTACAGGTAATATCGTGTGTGTCGATACTGCTATACTACCAAATGAGCGTCAACAGAGCGTCACCAGATCGTCAACAGAGCGTCAACAGAGCGTCAACAGAGCATCAACACTGCGTCAACAGAGTGTCAACAGAGTGTCAACGATTTTGGGTATTGCATCTTGTATAATCCAAGGGCTCTGCTACGGCAGATATCCATACTCAACGTATTGGCAACTTTTCTTGTGCAAAAGTGATCCCGTCATGGTCACAGCCCCACTCTGAAAATGAGCGTCAACAGAGCATCAAAAATTTTGTGTGTTGCACCATGTATAATCCAAGGGCTGGGCTACGGCATTTATCCATAATCGAAGTATTGCCAGCCTTTATAGGCAATATTGTGTGTGTCGATACCGTTACACCTCAAAATGAGCGTCAACAGAGCGTCAACAGCGTATCAACAGAGCATCAACAGAGCGTCAACCGAGCATCAACACAGTGACAACCGAGTGTCAATAGAGTGTCAACGCTTTTGGGTGTTGCATCATGTATAATCCAAGGGCTCTGCTATGGTATAGACCCATAATCAACATGTTGGCAGCCATTCTGCGCAAATGTGATCGTGACATGGTCACAACACCTGTCTCAAAATGAGCGTCAACAGAGCGTCAACGATTTTGTGTGTTGCATCTTGTATAATCCAAGGGCTGTGCTACGGCATTTATCCATAATCGAAGTATTGGCAGCCTTTATAGGGAATATCGTGTTCGTCGATACCATTAAACGTGAAAATGAGCGTCAACAGAGCGTCAACACAGCATCAACCGAGCGTTAACAGAGCATCAACACAGTGTCAACAGAGTGTCAATAGAGTGTCAACACTTTTGGGTGTTGCATTATGTATATTCCAAGGGCTCTGCTACGGCATATGTCCATAATCAACATATTGGTGGCCGTTCTGTGCAAATGTGATTGTGACATGGCCACAGCACCTGTCTGAAAATGAGCGTCAACAGAGCGTCAACGATTTTGTGTGTTGCATCTTGTATAATCCAAGGGCTGTGCTACGGCATTTATCCATAATCGAAGTATTGGCAGCCTTTATAGGCAATATCGTATTTGTCAATACCGTTACACCTCAAAATGAGCGTCAACAGAGCGTCAACACAGCATCAACAGAGCGTCAACAGAGCATCAACACAGTGTCAACAGAGTGTCAACAGAGTGTCAACGCTTTGGGGTGTTGCATCATGTATATTCCAAGGGCTCTGCTACAGCATATGTCCATAATCAACGTATTGGGAGCCGTTTTGTGCAAATGCGATTGTGACATGGTCACAGTACCTCTCTGAGAATGAGCGTCAACAGAGCGTCAACGATTTTGGGTGTTGCATCTTGTATAATCCAAGGGCTGTGCTACGGCATTTACCCATAATGGAAGTATTGCCAGCCTTTATAGGCAATATGGTCTGTGTCAATGCCACTACACCTCAAGCATCAATGGAGCCTCCACAATGTTTAGTCTTGGAAATAAGGTAATTGGTAAGTGATTTGCTCGCTGCTATCCATAACCAATGTATTGCCACCCACTATGTGCAACAGAGCAAGTGACACGGTCACAGCGCCATTCTGACAATATGTGCCAACTTAGCATCAACTGAGGGTCATCAATTGCTGGTGATGCAGATCAGGCAATGAAGGCATCGAATGGATATTTGATCTTATAATTGAACTACTGACCTCCTCCTTGGTCAAAAATACAAATCATTAAATGAAAAACATGAATTAAAATATTCTCAATGTCGCAATATGCAAAACATTCAAAATGTGATTACTGGATGTCAAATGATTGATTTTGATTGAGTACTATAATTGAATAGCAAAGGCAAGCATGTTATATGAATTTACAGATGTACCCGCTGTACAACCCGGTGGGAACCCGCCCAATTAAGACGAGTAGGGAGAAGTCGATGGAACCATAGCCGAATTAACAGTTCGGGTTTATTGACGACCCGGACCACCAATCTCGCTGCGGTTCGGTTCCGACCCTTACCCGGACCCGAAGTGACGGTCCAGACCTGTTGCTAACACTACTCACTACAGAGTGATCCTCTGTGCTTGATTTTGTGTGCAATTTTCACAGTGGTGTAGTCTCTGCTCGCAGCCCAGTTGTCCATGACCCATTGGTCCAGTCCGGTGGGGTCTAGTCCATTCACATCTGTATTGTCGTGCTGTCGTCCATCTCTCGCTGCTAGCATACTTGCCCATGCTGTGCTTTCCATTACAACCTCCAAGTCAGAGCACCATATGTGGCGGAAATCCCACATCAGGAGGTCATACACTACAGCTTCCGTAGGAAGCTACGAAGATGGAGGTTTCGTTTCGAAGAGCGTAGGGAGGGAATAGCCTCAGCGCGATAGGTAATTGACTAGAAACGAAGAAATGAAAGAAAGAAGAAGGAAAGAATTAAAATAATGATTGGTATGTGATTGGAGAGGTGTCGGATGCCATCCAATGAATGTTATTCAACCTTGTTGATGGTGTGATGCAGAACCGCGGTAGCCCTAATACAGTCACGTACCCACTCAAATGCGTGGATTTGTAGTGGTGGGAGCATTTTTCCCACCACAGCGGCATCTTGATTCAGAGTCTGTACGTGAGTTTGCCATCACTTTCCTGCGTGCACATGCTGCTGCTAGCCTTCTCTTTTGGTGAATTGGTTTCACAATGCTTCCCTCCTGCACTTCCTGTACAGTAGTAATTGCTTGCGGTAAGGGTTGATGCGATTCCGGCACTGCCATCCCCGTCTTTAGAGATAGTTGCTCTGCCAACAAAAAATCTAATATAACTTGTGTGGTATCGGCATTGTACCAGTGTCACTCGGGATCTGAGTCGGGATTGTATTCAGCATTGGAACTAGGGCATTTGGTCTGTGGCTCCATGCCGCCAGTAAATCATATGTAGGTATATCTGTGCTCAATTCAATCTTCGTAGCCTAAAATCAAAGGGATCTCGACAAGGGTTTAACTTTGCATAACCTCAAAATCTTCATATAGGGAAGGAAATTGATTGTCATCCGTCTCCTGTGAACTATCTCCTGTCATCCATCTTCCGTCTGTGATCCATCTCCAGTCATCCACCGCCAGTCATCCAGCCATATCCAGTCGCGATCTATATCCGGCCACAATCCGTCTCCGGACGAGATACATCCCTTGTCGCAATCCATCTCTGGCCACGATCCAGCTGTTCGAGATATATTTGACTTCAGCCATTTTTTGTTAGCAATGGTTCCGAATTGCCGGGTCGGTTCCGGTTCCGATTCCACCCAAAACCGGACTGTGGCAACGTGTCTTACCACACAAAAAACTCTGCCCACTGCAAATGGGCTGGTTTTACCACCAAAAACCCGGCAATTCAACCTTACAATGTTGCCTCTAATTAAGTATTTCAGTTCTGATCGTATCAGGACATGATCAAAACATAGATTGTGCGGTTCTACCTGTTCTTTCATCTCCCGATGTCAGATATGTGATCCGACCAATATTCGTTGAGTCGTAATCGAATTCCTGCAAATTTCGCTTTGAATAGGCCCATTTCTCACAGCCAGTCAACGAAAAGCAGTCGGATCACAAATCAGAAAGCCTGATGGGAAAGAGCAGCTGAAAGTGCACAATCAACGTACTGATCATGTCACGAGATGACATGAATTCATATACTTAATTGGAGGCAAAGATGTTGCAACCATAGAGTTGGAACCCCAGTCCGGTTCCAACCCGGCCAAAAAACCATTCGTTTATATCCAGTCCGGGTAACAAACCTACCAAGGCAAAGTGGGTGGGGTTTTTGGCTGGGTAACGAACTGAACCGACCCAAACCGCATGCCAATAACCGGACTGCTGACATCTTACCTGGACCCATTGCTATCAGTACACCTGGTGCATTATTGCACTCGTATGGGCCGCATTCCATGACTGCTCCTGTAGCTCTGTAAGCTCTCTAAATGTGATATTTACTAACCTCCATTATATGCGTCTTCCATTGACTATTGATCATAGTCCAGTAATCCATCCGGTGACATATTGTCCATCCTAAGGAAATACCCACTCCTCAATCCGTCCATATGGCATGTGATATTTAAGTCCAAATCCATGATCCGGCCTTGTGAGCTCGTAATCTGAATTCACACAATTATATCAATATTGCTCCACCCAACTCTGAGAAGTTGTAAATCTACCCATATGGCAAATTGTACCCGGGCTCCCAAATAATTGCAATTGACCGATGGGATGGGAGTGTCTCCACCTTGGCTTTGCTGAACGTCCACGAAATTTCCTCATGTCGCTGGATAACTTCTCCATCGTCTGTAGGCACCATCTTTCTTATGGTACTGGCTCCATCTGCAAATATTAGTTATCAATTCGTAATATACATATATAAAGCGGTAAGGAAGAATATCCAGGAGCCCGGGTTTGAAACGGTTTGCTGATGGAGGAGCCAAGCCCCGCTGTCCAATACTCCTTTCGTGTCTCGGCATGCCGGTAGCAGACATTCAATGTTCCCTCCTGGACACTCTTTTGCTGCAACTACCGCTGCTGCTCCCTGCTCGCCCGTCCAGTACCTGGTGTCTGTCTTCCCACTAGAGATGCTTTCCACAGTCACTCCCAGCAGCTCTATACAAACTCCCACTATGAGGAAGAATGTCCAAACGACCTTCTCACTGGCCTGTTGATCGTCAAAGGCATTGGTTCCAAGTATTGAAATATCTGGATTACCTTTCACCTCCTTCAGAATACACCTCCTCCCTAGCGATCATCCAGGTACATTCCCGGGGCATACCTGACGGCCTGCCCGTCCCACTGCCACCTGTTCTGCTCACCCTGGGGTTGCAGAGCCAAAAGTCGAGTGCTTTGCAAGTCGATGCTAGAATTACTGGCCTGGTACCAACGTAACCCCTGAGAGTCTCCAGCTCACAGTGTGTCCACTGCGGCTGCCACCATGTGTACGTATAAGCTCATGAGGCAAATCACGTACTTGTCACGCCCAATTGGGACTGTCTGACAACCAATTACCGACCTTGCATTACCCAATTGGCACTGTCTGACACGCTAATAATCTCCAGTACCACCTGGGAATAGAACACATCAATTGAATCGCCATGCCTTAAATACATGCAGAATCCGCTGGGCTCCTGAGAGTGCCCAGTCGGTCCATTCTCTGTTGGCCCCATAGATCCTTGGAATCTAGGCTACATCATCACCGTTGTATTGTTCAAAACCCTCTTCATATGCTAACATATGGGCACATCCATATTCGCTCATTGGCAATTGATCAACTTCCGTTGACTTGTTTGACCAAATAGAATAGAGTCGGCGCAGATGACTCTCTCTCCTCACAATGATCTGATTCAGTCATCCTATCCGGTGCCGATTGTCCATAGTAATTGCGAATTGTATCTGCTAGCCACTTTAGAATGTTCAGGGGTGGAATAAGTAAACTTTCCATTCTGAGCTATGACACGATCTGCAATTGCTGCTCCAGTATCTTGAACTATAGCCATCAATAGACGATGATACCAGTAATCATATCAGTATTCATAGTTGCATCATCAACTCACTGACCGTATATAGCCTTGTAAGAGTTTCCATAGCCGCTGAGGTAAACTCCTATCATCCTCTGTAAAGTCGATAATTCCATTGTGTCTTGCAATAGGTAATTGTAATCGGAACTGCCATCAGTGGCATCGCCAGATGTGAATCATGGATATGGCATGAATCTGCCCTTGTTACGCCTTGGGCATTACAGGTATACGGCCGGAATCATACAGGATCACTGAACAATCCAAATATGAATAATCAATCCGACCTCATGGATTGTCACTCGGATTTCCTAATTGGATCAACCTTCCGGATTTGTTCACCGATTGGTAATATCTCCATCACCCTATCTTTCTATCAATAGACCACTAGCTGCGATCAAGCTAAGCATAGACATGATGTGTATCATCTTTAGATCGGTACTGGTCGTAGGATTTCAACTGTCGATGGTTTATTCCTTATCGGCCGGAAACCTTATTCCTAGTCGCCAAACAAACGACAATTCTCTCATGCTCCAGTGGTTCATTCCTTATGAGATGGAATGTCGTCAATATCAAACCACTACCGCATCCCGAGATATGCAGAGTCATATATGATATAAGTTAGTTACCAATGATTGATATCAGAGTCCTGTCAACCAAATGGACTTATACAAATCAACCCTTATTTCAACCACACCTTCTTGGTCTGGGCAAATAGGACCTGGGATTCATATGTCCTGAGGGATGCAGAATACTATCCGTCCGATATATGGCAAAAAAACTCAGTTGCAGAATACTGTATATTTGGCTCCAATAAAGCATAGTCAAATTAAGGATTCTGTCATTTGCCGCAATCAATAAACGTTACATACCTGGTGGGTATATGAGAGGGCATTCTCACTGGCCCCTGGTGACATGAACCGATTTATTGATAATTGGCTTCAGATAAGCTCATATTCATACAGGGTATCGCCAATAGCAATTGTGTCGCAATATGAGTTCATTACCTTGATGACGTAGTTAACACTCCTGTGAGTTACAACTTGGCCATCAATGGTAAATGGCAAGGATGACAAAGGCAGTTGTGTATGTGAACTCCAAAATACGCTTTGGCAGTCCTGGGATTGTTAAGGGTGTGGATTGTCTCATATATATCAGCGATACCAGCAGGGAGGAAGGACATTGACAACATTCTATCGAAAATACAATCCACCTTAAGATTCATATACCGATACCTGTTGACCTTCTCGACCTGGAGATTAAGCCTTAACTTGATTCCCGTGTATTATTGATTAGTTCTGTATCGAAGTCAACAAACATACTTTGCTTGAAGTTCAAAGTTGTATGTTCCTCTTCAGTTCAATTTCACGGATTACCCATCACTCTGTAATCTTGGTTATTCTTAGTATCTTCGTCGAAGCAAGTTGTTGATTGGGAAGGGAGCAAGACGATACTATTCAGTCCGAAGAACCAGCCTGGTCACGTGGTGGTTTGAAGGACACTGTTCGGTCAACGCTACTCCTTCTGCTGAGGCGAAACTACTTTGCTGTGTCTCATGGGATAAGTTAATACTTGGAGTCATCGTACCTAAGGACAGGCGGTCTTTATTGTACATGCCGGTTGCTGGGCCAATACTCTTGAGTCCGAAGGGAGTCTGAGGATGAGCACGATAGGATGTGAGTTCAGAGGATCTTCTGGGTAGAATACTCTTGAATCGTGTACTCTAGTATATTAATAGCATAAAACGATACTCTTAAGTCGATACTATCTATCAGGAGCAGCGAACGGAACAGTTACATTGTTTTCTTCAGTGATAATCCTTATACGCATCCTGAGTGAAGTATTAATTATTCTTCTCTTTATTAGTCCGGAAATCATTAAGGGCTTTTATTGGTTATAACTTAGGGTGGATCTCCCGGTGTACAGCCCTGATCATCCATCTGTGCATTGCTCGAGCAAAGTGACCAACTATCGTCCATTGACTATCATCAACTGTGAAGTGATGTAGAACCGAGTTCACCATTGCCGGTGATGCGACTCTTGGTGGCGTACAGGCTATAAAATTGTCCCTGTAATCATCAATTGACTCAATTGGAAGGAAACTTATCAAATCTCATTGATGTGGCGAATGCTAGCCATCAAATTCTTGTAAGATGACTTCGTTCTAATGGACTTCAATTGACTGCGTTGTTGATGCATTTCCGGGCTGGTTGGCCTCTGGAATCAACTCCGAGTTGTCTTTGAAACTGTTATCATCAATTTGGTGTACTTCCCAAGCCTAGTTGCTTCTGCAATCTGTTGCTGTCAATTCCGGACGATTTCTCCCTCTTAGGTGTCATGACTTGTCTCGGGACAATTGGCCTTGGGAATCCGCAAGAGATCGTCTCTGTTACTGTTAACCTCAATTCCAATAACATATTGCCGATGCAATCAGTGCTCTCAAATCTGTATGATATCTCCCGTGTAATTTGCATATCGTGACGCCTCAGAGAGGGGTAATTCTGATAATCCTGTATGCGACACATATCTGAAATTGTAAGAGCGATAATAGTGTAAAGGCGTACGCCCTTGTATGGCCTTGTAGGAGGTATATCAGTATATACAGTTGCACAGGTGGATGTCGATACTGTAGAGTAGCATAAGGGAAGGATTATCGCTAAAGGTCTAAGACTTGTGGTGAGCCCAATGTATAATGCGTGTGTTACCCGGTCCTGGACACATCACGTGCAGCCGTGCCATTACAGACAGTGGGAATGGAGGACATCCATTGACTGAACCATGACGAAAAGAGTTGAAAATACCAAAGCCACACATTTGTGTGGAAGTTGCGAGATGAAGGGAGACTATTAAATCCACACAATTGGGTGGAATTGCGCGATGGAGGGGGAAGAACTATTCCTATACGTTGTGTTGCACCCACGTTACACCCGAACTTCCTACTATTATCGGTTAACCCTCGACTAACCTCGAGACAAAACTGACAACAACTAGTCCAGGAGTGGGCTCACAATTTACAGCCGAGAACATGAATGATGAGCAAGATATGCCAAACCACCAAGTACAGGTGGAGAAAGAGAAGGGGAAGATGCAAAGAAGTTGTAAACAGATACAAGAAGACCATACTAGGGGAATGGGAAACCGCATAATGACTGGAAAAAGAAGGATCTGGTACAAAGCACCCCTCCAGGTATATTAAGAGCCTTCCCCCTCTACGTTCCTAAGGAAAGACAACCACCATCTGTACCGTTCATCTCCCTCTGCAAACTGATAACTGCGCCAAATATTGCCATCTCAACCATAACCGACGACCAACATGCTGTTTACATCAATCAACATAAATGCAGCAGTACTCACCGATGCCATGGATTTCAAAGCATCCTTAACAACTACCACCACTGCTACCAGCCTTCACTCCACCTCAGCAGCAGCCACATCCACCACCACCACCACCACCACCACCACCACCACCACAGCCACCACTACTATAGCCGCCACCACCACTGCAGCCACCACCAGCGTAGCCACTGCCACCACCGCAGCCACCACCACCGCAGCCTCCACCACCACAGCCTCCACCACCGCAGCCACCACCACCGCAGCCACCACCACAGCAGCCACCACCACCGCAGCCACAACCACCCCAGCCACCACCACCACAGCCACCACCACCGCAGCCACCACCACCGCAGCCACTACCACCGCAGCCACCACTACTGCAGCCACCACCACCACCGCCGTGACTATGTGTACCACCTCCTCGGATAACTCTACTATTGCTAGTAACCCCTCTCCAGTAACCCTATGATTGCAGACACTATCACACCTCAGCTGGGAACTCTTCGCCATTAGATCTGTCTGATAGCAACAAGAAGCGGTACAAATCGCCACCCACGAACTTGCCCCCCTACAACTGAGCGAATTTCATGCTCGAGATCTATGATGTCTTCGGCGACATTACCGATACCGCCAATGCCCAGGTTGTTTGGTTGTCAAACTTTGTGGAGAGTATCGTTGACTGGAAGAAGTTGAAGTATAAGCGATACAATGACTTCCTTAAGAATTTTGACAGCTCCGGCAGGGTTAGGAAAATGATAAAGCAATATCACACTGGGTAGCAGAGAAAGACACGCGCAACAAACAAGCCGTGACACCTACGGTAACACTATCCTGAACTACAGGGCATTCAAAGCGACTCCTGCGGTAGTGAGAAGTGGATGCGATTAACCGTGACGGCCAACAAACCATCCAGAGATTACGGGTCAGCAAATCAATGCCTCAATCTTGCATACATCAACTGTCGTACCACGCTAAACCAAAAGTCAAAAGTGAACAAGTAGTATACTTTGGGAGGCTTCCAGGAAGCTAAAAAGTTGTTAAACTATGGCTGCCCTGAGCTGGAAGACGGAATCAACTACGAAGCTATGGGTGTGAAATGGTACCGGGTGTTAGTAATTCCACTCAGCTACTACCCGGGCATGGATGACCCTAATAACACCAACCAGCTTCGTACCATCTCACCATTAGTACCACCTGCCGAACTCGGGATACGACCTGCCGACCATGGGATATCAATACCACCTCCATCCCCTGATAATAGCATGATTCTTTCACCGCCTTCACAATCAACAAAGGGAAAAGAAAAGGAAAAGGATGAGAGCAACGTGGGAGGGCTTGTGACGGACCTGGCCGAGGGTGGATGTCAGCATGGAACCAGCACTCCCACCGAGAAACAGGCCTGTACAGACCCACCAGCACCCACCAAAAATGACACCCGTACGATCCCGCCAACACCCACCAAGAAAGAGGCGATTACAACCCCGCCAGACCCAACCGGGAAATAGGCTGCTACACCCCCACAAAAGTGTAATGATCCTAAGCAGAAGGGCACCCCAAAACCGGACTGGCCTGGCACTTCCGACAGCAAAAGTAGCAGTTCCAATAACCACGACACCAAAGATGAAGAATATGTAAGCTGCTTTCTTGAATGGCTTGGCCTTGACCCAGACTGCAAGAGAATGTTGGATGACAAGACGAAGATGTTGACACACCACGAGAGAAAAATGGGGAACAACGCCAGACCAATCTTCCAACAGACAGTAAACTAAGAACCAGAGTTGTTCACAGCAGCCCAGGCACAGATCACAGCAGCCGTGTATGCAATAGTTCGATTCAATACTCGGCTTGCCAACATGTCATACTTCACATGAGGTCAAGGAAAAAGAATGGCAGATACATCCGGTGGCAAGAGAAAGTGGGTACGCAAGGTGTGAGAGTCTTGATGTTTTTCACTTTGTATTTATGGTTTTCCTCATGGTTATAGTTTTCCTTTAGGTATATGGGTTTCTTTTGGTTTAATGGTTTTGCCTTTGAGTCTACGTTTCTGTTTCTCCATTGTGTTTATGGTATTCTTATGTTCTTTTGGGTTTGCGTATATGGTTATACGGAAGAGGAGAGGTGTGATCCGCCCACAAGGGCGAGGGAGAAGTTGTGGCGGGACAATCCGTTTCTCACAATCACCGCCACTCAGTCTGGCAGAGGACTCAGCTACGGCTGGAGTATGGAGATACAGAGATGATGGAGACAGACTGGGTGACAGGGGTGTACAGGGATACAGGGGTAGCAGAGATGGACGGAGTGACAGGGAGTATATATTCCGGAGACCCCATGATAAATAGCTTGTATCGCATCCTGTAACTCGTTTCGTATCTCATATCATCTCATCCCATTATACAACTAATGAAACAGTATATCTTTCGCATCTTTTCATCTCACTCGCTCTTTCTGACACTTCGTGGATTCTCACAGCTGGATAGTATCCTAGCTTCTCACCCTTTTCCTATGCTCCTTGAGCCAGAACTGCTCTTTCTCACACATTTCTTTTGAAATGTCATGAGTGGTATGGTGGAGTAATGACGATGGGCTATCTGTCCTCTAGCTATGCCATTTCACTACACCGTAAGGCATTTGGGGTTAATTGTATTGACAAAAGGCATTTCTATGGATGAGGATTTAGTGGAAACTGTATGAAATTGGAGTCAGGAAAATAAGATTAAAAATTGGCCGCTGAATAACCTTTTTGAGGTACAGCAGTGTCTTGGCTTCTGTAATTGTTACCAACAGTATATCTGGAAGTACTCCAAGAAAGCCGAGCCTCTGACAAGATTCAAAAAAAGAGATAAACCATTGGTATGGGAATCCGATTTACAGTTGGCCTTTGAAACCATGATAATTACATTTACGACAGCACCTTCTCTGCGTCACATCGACCATGAGAGAGAAGTTATTATCGAGACAGACCTTGCAGATTGTGTATCTGCGGGACTCCTATCACAATTCCATGATGATGGAGTGGTACACCCTGCAGCATATTTTTCAGAAAAGCATACACCTGCTGAGTGCAATTACAATTTTTACGATATAGCATTGATGGCTATAATTACAGCAATTGAGGAGTAGAGACCCAAATGTGAAGGTGCCGCATATTCCTTACTGTTTAGTACTGACCATAAGAACATCAAGTACTTTATGACAAAGAAGCTGCTTAATCAAATGCAGACATGGTGGTCAGAGTTTGTGATACATTTTTATAGGCAGATATTCTATTGACCTAGAAACTCGAGCAGAAAAGCGAATGCATTGCCAAGAAGGCCAGAAGACCTCCCTAAGGGGTGCTATGAATGATTAAAAAATATGAAACAGATGGTTCTAAAGCCGCAGAACCAACCGGTACAATTGAATTTGATGGCGGATGGTCCACCTGTGCCAGGCCATCCGTCTATGGCCAATCTCTTTGATCATGCATATGAGATTGATCAGCTACAAGGTAGAATACTTAACCCCTCACGAACGAACGGTAATCTTAAGGCAACTGCAGTGACAGAGTACATGGAACAAGAGCGATGAATTGGATATCAGACGAAAGAGTAGGTTCCCAGGTGCGACCAGTTACAGTTGGGCTTTATACACGATCATCATGATACTGCGCTTGCAGAACATGCAGAAAGGGCTAAGATATTCGATTTGCAGGATAGACAGTATTATTGGAAGGATATGCGGAAACAGGTAGATCAGTATGTACGCAATTACCCTAGTTGCCAATGGTCTCTAACTTCGAGACATTTGACCTTTGGAGTTCTTCGCCCTTTCCCAGTACCAGAGACACCATGCAAAGACATTGCGATAGATTTTGCTGTAGGGTTACCAAAGTGCGAACGATTTGATCCGATTTGGGTAGTCGTGGACAGACTTTCAAAGATACGACACTTCATTCCCAGCGATACAATCATACATGCTGTAGGATTGACATGGTTGTTCTATATCAGAGGTGAGATGCCTTCGTGGACTCCCACTGACAATTGTTGCAAATCGAAGATCGCTGTTTGTCTCAACCTGTTCGGGAGATATATACAACCGCTTAGGGATCGATTAAAGAATATTAACTGCTGTTCACTCCCAGAGGAATGGACAAACAGAATGAATGAATGCCACTATGGAATGGTACCTCCAGGTGATTGTTAATCATCGACAGCATAATTGGGTGAATTTCCTTCCTCTGGGTAAGTTTGCTGCAAATAATGGGTACTCAGAATCAATAAAGTGTTCCCCGTTTTTTGCAGTCGAAGACCTTAAACCCAGCATGTCATTTCATGGTGAACCAACAAATGAGCAAGATCAACGATGCCTGAATGTACATTTTGTTGAGAAAACTATGCAACAAATCCTTCTGCACCTCCGAGTCGACATTAGGTGGAGTCAGGTATTACAGAAAGCAGAAGCAAATTGATAATGAATCCCCCCACGCAATATTCAGGAGGGATCACACCTGAGGCTGAATTTCTGACATATCAGAACTGCAATATCTACATGGAAGTTAGATTGGAAGTGGTCGGAACAATATGAAGTGACTCATAGGATTTGTCCTTATGCTGCTGATATAGAGTTGTCTGGGTCGATACGAATCCATCAAGTACAATGTGTTTCACTTTTCGACCTGGTGGTGGACGACCCCTTGACCAGACAATGAGTTGCTCCCCCCCCCCCCTCTATGGGAAGTTGAAGGCGAGGAGGAGTATCAGGTTTCTAGTGTTGAGGATAGTCAGATATATCATAGTCAGATATAGTATTTGATACAGTGCACAGGGTATGATTTGCTGACTTGGAAACCTGCAAAGTTTGTGGATAGCTTAAAGGTAGTGGAGGAGTTTCATCAATGATATCCACAGAAGCGAGGACGTTTAGGCAATCTTCTTGGAGGACATCGAACCAAGCAGGGGGATACTGTCGCGGCTCAAACTGCGACTGATGGAGATGGCTATTGGGAAAAAATCCAGAAGGAATTAGTGGTATGAAATGGTAGTGACGTTGGTGGACGCGGAGATGGTGTGGGGATGCAGTGTAGTGGTGGCAGTATAATTTAGTATGATAAGGAAGTGCAGTAAAGGTGTTGCAACGTCAGGTGATGTACCATGGTTGTATCAAAAAGAGTTCTGTTGATGGTGTTCAAGATCATGTGATTCGATACGTATGGTACATTGGAGCATGATGAATAATTGGAAGGTGGCAGATGAATTGTATATAAAGAGAGGTTATGATGGCATTAAATGACTTCCTGTTCTTCTCTCTTTACTCGTTCTCATGTATAGCAACGCAAGTTACAGCTATGAAACAGCTTTGACTGTTGCCTTGTATTGTCTTGCTTAATTTCCGCGATACCAATTTCAAGCCGGTATTGCTTTCCTCAGATATCACATTACAGGTACCGATGTCAGGGGGGTTTCCACGACCGAAGTACGGGTATTTTGAACCGCCCAAAATTCTATTTCTTGGTTTCGTTTTTCAACCTTTGATACTCTTAGGCTTTTGGGAATGGTGCTGTTCCATTTTCTTTGCGCACCCAATCGAAGCAATCCAATGTCTTATTGCTCCCTTTTCTATCTCTGGGCCAAGCGCAATGCTAACCCATGCCAGCAGCCTTTCTGCAATTGAGTCCAGACTTCTCTATTCCGTCGGTTTGAGTTTTATAAGTTCTTTTTATATCTTTTGACTTCTTTACTCCCTTTGACGATTTTAACTTGGATAGTTGAAGTCTACAGCATTGTCTACGGGAGGTATACAGGTATTCCTTCGTGTTTCTTGGGAACAAATGTGACCATTCGGATTTGGTATCACTGGCTCCTGCAATGGGTTCCTGGAAATTCTCGATTCGACTTGGGTGGACCTTCTTGTTTTTGCATCCATTCTGGGGAACAGTTCGTACGCTCAAAACTTTTTCTTGGAGTTGAAGATTATCACTATATATAATCAACCCTTGCTCAAGGCCAGTGATAGCTGCAACCCACCAAACGCACTGAGCGACCAAGATGTACTGATTATCTCTGGCGTAGGATATGATCTTTTCGAGAGCTTATTTGATAACGACGTTGTCGTTTTCGAAGGATGTAGTCAGTCGTAGAATTATACTCTATCAAAGGTTCAGGGCTGCCACTACAAAAAGCTGATAGATATAGGTATCATGAAAACACAATGATAAATCGAGATCTTGTTTCGCTGGTAGGTATCCTGACTGTTCCGCTGCTAGAGCTTTTTCTTCTCATTGCCAGAACAATGTGATCATTTTATAGAAGCTTCTCGGGATGTTATGCATACACACCCATAATTTGCCTTCCATAATTCTGATAGCAACGTGCTTTGCATCTTACATTCCATATGAATGCTCATGGTAGAGATTGCCATGAATCCCCAAGGTTATTGGGTTCATGCCGGTGCGGTATTACAGCGTTACGCTCCTGATCAGAATCATGCCACACCTGCAGAATATCAAATCAGATTGTAACTTCAACTTGGACCTCTCGCACTGGTATGGTTCGGTAGTTGCGAACATCTGCCAATCATGGTCGGGGTGTCTTCGAGCTAATCATTACTGGAGTATGATTGCATCATAGGTTTATGTGACAACCCACCACTACTATGCCAACATAGATTTAATGACACATACACATCCATTCCAAGGTAAGTTGTATTGTTGCAGTTGCCATACCATCACAAGTCAATGTGTGGGGATGCTCCAGGCCTCATATCAACAGCCAATATCATCATCTCTCAGTTACACCATGCTTAGGCTGAGACTATTCTCTATGGCCAGTGTGGGGGGCAAACGGCTCCCACTACTACAAAGCCCCGCATTTGAGTGGGTATGTGACTGGGTTAGGGTTATTGCGTCTCTGCATCATGCTATTGACAAGGTTGAAAAACCTTTGCTGGATGGCATCAGACACCACAATCCAGACAGACCAATTACATACCAATCATTATCTCATCTGTTTTCCTTCTTCTCTCTTTTGTTTCTTGGTCCTAGCCAATCAACTATCTCGCTGCAGCTACTCCCTACCTATGCTGCTCGAAACAAAACCTCCATTTTCGTAGCCTCCTACAGAAGCTACCGTGCTCAATCTCCAGATCCGGGATTCCCGCCACACCAGGGAATGCCCAGGTTGCTCAGCCATCACATAAGAGGTGGACCTGAGATCCCATATACTTGAATTTTGGTTATCGACTGCTGTGTCTTATCAGACATAATCCCGCTAGTATCTGGTATTGCATCTGGTTGAAAACAACATGCTCGGCAGGATTGTAGTCCTTTCGATCTGGCAATGGTATTGCATTACCAACTTACCTGCCGCAGCGTATGCTTCAATGAATCCGCCCAGCCGAAGGTTATCCAATCGAGACGTGTCCCACTCATACCCCGCTGAAAGTAATCGTGACAACTCTTGTAATGCAAAGATAGGTGTTATGCATATCACTCTCTGAAGTGACATGTATCCATAGCTATTCAAGGTTCCTTAGACACTGCTAAGGGAGAACCCCTAACGACCGATATCGTCTATGCCCAATTCCACCCATTACACAACAGCTTTTAGTTGTAGCATTGCTAATGAAATATGTTGTTACTGTCCAGAATGCTGTTGCAGCAATATCTCTTACTTATCTGCATAATTTGGCAGCCAACTCTTGGTTGGTTGATATCTGCAATCAAGCGCCATGTATATTAGCTAAAATGTAAGTCCAAAAATGATTCACTCTCAGTTGACCTTTATTTTCAAGATTGAGCATGCAGCATGTCGTTTCCACCTTTACCATCACAGGTGGCCAATATCTCATGTATGAATGTCCACAACCAATCACCACTCCTTTTGTGCATAATGCAAGACCACAAATCGTTCACTCACAATTTACACTCATTACCAGGATGAAGCAGGACGCATATCTCTCCATTTTTGATTGTCAAGACTGCCCATACATCCAAAAAAAACAATGATGTACCAAAGTTTATATTTTGCAATTGACAGTACAAGATCTGAATGTGACAATAAAAAAAACAACTTGAAAATTCGAACTGGAGATTGCAACTGATTGGTCTCATCAAACCCAGCACAACCTGAGGGTCAATTGCTGTGGATATGAGTTTAGCCGACCAAGAGACAACAGGTCGTAGTTAGTGTTACCAATGGTGCCAAATTGGCGGTTTGGTTCCAGACCTGGGGTTGAAACCGAACTTGAACTGTTGTACCAGGTTTTCCCCAATCAAACAACCGAACACTGCACCCAATCCATGGTTTTTTGGCTGGTTCCACATTTTGGCAAGCCCTGAACTTTCGCTCCAATTAAGTATTTAAGTTCTAATCGTATAACAATATAATATATATGCAAATGATGCAGTTTTATATGATCTTTCACCTCCCATGATCCAATGTGCGATTCGATCACTATTGGTTGGGTTGCTGTGACATAACGCCATAAATTGGATGTTTTTCAAAGTAACTCAACCAATATTGATCAGATCACAAATTACAGAATGGGAGACGAATGAGCATCCAAAACTACATCTTTTATGTATATATCATATTCTGATAGGATCAAAACTCAAATACATAATTGAAGCCAAAGATCTGAGTTCTCAAAAATGAGGCTCTGCTGTATGGTAAACCCAGCCAAAAAATCACAGGTTTACATCTGGTCTGGTTAACAACCCCGCCAAGACAGAGTAGGTTGGGTTTTTCGTCAGGTCTGGAACCAAACCAAACGGTTTTTCCAGTCCAAACCCAGACCGCTGGTGGGTTACCTGCATCCGTTGCTAACACTAGTCGTAGTTTTGAATAGTTCTGCAACTGACCATAGCTGTTGTTATGATTCAGACCCAGACTACGGGCAGGTTACCCAGACACATTGCTGACACTAATCCCTAATAGAATATATTGCGAAAGTACAGATAGATCTGTTAAAATCTAAAGAAGAAGATCCGAAGTAATAATATGATAAAAGTAACGAAGTAAAGAAGTATTCAGAACAAGATCATATAATACTGAAGAAGGAGGTATCGAGAAGATATTATTGTATTCTTATCGATGTCAGAGCAAGTCTGAAGAACTCTTCTCCCACTGGAGAAACAGTATCTATATATACATAAACTAAGGAGTGATTGTCTGTGACCACAGTCGCGGAACAATATCGTAAAACAGTAAAGAAAAACTGTTCAACTGTACATAATTATAAACAAGAACCGTAAGGAAACCATTAGAACAATCTAGGTGCAGTCTTAAACAATAAGCGCTGATAAATCCCTTTCCAACGGAACAAAAAAGAACATTCTAGACAAGTTCTAACCGGAACTTTCTAGACATCTAAAAATAACAAATAACGAAAGTATTAACACACCACATTATTCTTATCCGCAAAGACCTTCCACTCTTATGGAGAATAAAAAGAAACGTACAAATATTAGTAAGAGAAATGTAGACTCCCGTATTTTCAATACCCCTTCTCACTTTGATCCAAATATTTTTGAACATAAGTGGTCATTCACATATCTCGTCATTCCCTTAGTACATATATCTGCCAAATTTTCTTCCGAAGGTACATACATTGCTGACACATTTCCTTTATCAATTTGCTCTCGAGTAAAGTGGCATGCCACATCAATATGTTTTGATCGGTCGTTAAGCTTTGGGTTATATGCTACATCAATAGCGGCATTGCTGTCGCAAAAGAGAGCTGTCGGAATATCCATTTTCAGTAATTCTTGACTTCCACGTTTCAACCAGAGATGATGTTTTGTCGTCATCGCAAGTGCCATATACTCAGCCTCATAAGTAGAGGTGGCAACAGACTGTTGTTTCTGACATCTCCAGGAAATAGTACCATTTCCAAGCTGAAAAATATATCCCGAAAAGCTTAGTCTTGTATCTAAACAATTGCCGTAAGATGCATCCCTATATGCAGTCATTTTGAGTTGATTATTCCATGGATAAAAAAGGTATTTATCCTTCGTTCCTTGGAGATATCTAAGTACTCGTTTTGCTGCGGTAAGGTGCGTAATTGAGGGAGACGAGTTAAATTGAGAGAGGTGAGTGATTATATATGCAAGGTCAGGTCTAGTCCCAGTAACTAAATACATCAATGATCCGATTATTTGTTGGTATGCAGTTGTATCAGTGCTCTGTTCATCGACTTCAATAGCCTTCAACCGGTGGTTAGAGTCGATAGGTGTCGAAACAGGCTTACAATCTTGCATCGAAAAACGGTTCAGAACTTTATCGATGAATGTCGTTTGGGATAGAGTGATCCCATTGTCGGTAAAGGTTATTTGGATTCCTAGAAGCCAATTGAGCTCACCCATATTGTTGACCTTGAACTCAGTCTTCAATACATTAATAGGTTGCTCTTTGAGCTCTCCAGTAGCTCCAAACAATGTAATGTCGTCCACATATATAGCCTAAAACAAATTCCCTGATTCGTGAACTAAAACACAGGGATCCCAAGCAGTGATAACAAATCCGAAAGGTCCTAGGTATTCTACTAACCGGTAGTACCATTCCCTCGCAGATTGCTTCAATCCGTATATACACCTCTTTAATTTTGCCACCATCCCATCTATCCGGCTGCCTTCCGGTAGATCGATATAAACTTCTTCTTTTAATATCCCATTTAAGAATGCAGTTTTGACGTCCAGTTGCCTAGGTCGCCATCCTTTACATGCCGATATAGCCAACGAAAGTCTCAGAGAATTGTAACGAACAACGGGGGCGAATATTTCATCGTAATCCTGGCCTACAATTTGTGAGAATACTTTGGCCACTAACCGTGCTTTATATCGTTCGACTTCTCCTTGAGCATTTCCTTTGGCTTTAAATACCCATCTACTCGCAACAATTTTCCTTCCGATTTGTTTTGGGATTACATCCCAAACATCATTTTCCTTGAGTGACTTTAACTCTTCATCCATAGCCTTCTTCCAATCTGACCATTGTGGTGACACTTTGGCCTGTCGGTAAGACTTTGGTTCATGTATTAGTAGTACACTCAAATTTGCCCATTGACTTCCTTCGAGTCCTTCCAGAGGTTGATTATCTGGTGTAGGAGGTCGGGAAGGGGCATCGAGCATTGTTGCATCATTTCCGAAACCGTAGCGGTCCGGAGGATTAACAACCCTTCCGGCACGGGTGACAACCTGACCAAATGGAATTGGTGGTGGCGTCATAGGCCGTGGAGGAGGAAGACCGACATTTCCAAATGGAAGTTGAGATTGTTGGTCCAGATTTTGATGTTCTTCTTCTTCGAAGAAGTGGTCGTCAGGAATTGCTGTATGTTCTGAACCATCGAAACTTTGAATATCGTCTTCGATTGGTTGTTCGGGTAGGGTTTCGCGATACGCCATGTCGTTATCATTGTAAACCCAATACGGAGCTCCAAGATAGTCGTCTCTTTTTCCAGCCTTGAAATCTGCTAAAATAAGTCGATCAATAGTCGGATGACCATTATCGAACATATTATTAGCTTCTTGAGGGTTTCCCCTCATCCATTGTCTCCACAACGCATCCTTTCCTTCACCTTTATTAGTATAGATGTAGTCAAGTGATGTTTGAGAGGATGGAGTTTGGTGCTGGAGAATCGATTTATTTCTTTGGGGTAATACCCCTTCTATCAGAAGAGGGGGGAAGAAAATGTCTGCCGATACTATGGTCTTTCTTGTATCGGGTAGGAACACTCTATAATGGTTAATGGTGTTGGTATAACCGGTAAAAATAGCTCTTTGTGCCCTCGGAGAGAGTTTCTCTCCGTCCTTTCGTTTCTGATAAGGAACATGGATATAACATTCTCTGCCGATAGGTTGAAGATGCTGGATCGATGGCTTCGAGCCATTAAAAGCCTCATAAGGAGTTAGATCCTTTAGTGCCGAATGAGATTGACGATTTTTTATATATACTGAGGTTAACACAGCCTCAGCCCATAATTTCTTATCGTAGGTTACCGCACTTTCGAGCATAGCTCTAAGTGCTTCTCCTATAGTTCGATTAAGACGTTCTGCATCTCCGTTTGACTCAGGGGAATAAGGAGGAGTGAACTCATGTATAATTCCCTTTGACTCAAAGAACCCTTTCAAGTCCTTGGTAACATATTCTCCTCCATTATCAGTTCCAAACGCCTTCGGGGACTTGTGGTGTTAATGTTCCATTTCTGTAACAAAATCTTTGATTATTTTAGTAGTCTCTGATGTTTGTTTCATAAATCGAACCCACGCAACCCTTGAAGCATCATCGATTAGAGTAATGTAATAAAGGGAATTACCATATGACGGAACCGGAAAGGGTCCACTCAAATCGGAATGAACAAGATCCAGTTTATTCGTATCCTTTCCTGGCGTAGACGATTGTGAATTCCGTGTCATTTTGCTTTTAACACAGGAGGAGCAGATGAAGTCCTTTGGTTTTGCTGGGATATCGGCGTCGGAATATAGCGTTATTGCATTATCCATCGAGGATGGTGCAAGATGTCCGAGAGCCTCATGCCAGAAGTTGTAAGTAATATGGGCCGAATGTGAAATCTCAGGAATTTTAAACAAATTTCCATCAAAAACAGCTTCAAACATAACTTTTGTTCCTTTATTAATTGAAATAAAATCCCCGTCCCCAAACTCTGTATATCCTTTAGTGCGTAATTTTCTCCACAAAATCAGAGGATGTCCTAACTTAGGAACATGTAAAACATCACAAACACGGAAAGAAGAAACCGATCCATCCCTAAAAACACATTCCATAATCACATCGCCCTTGCCTTCAATCTCCATACTTTCCTGTGATCTGGATTTCACAAATCCCGAACACTTTGAATAGTTATGGAGACATCCTGCATAAGGGGTCATGTGTGAGGTACAGGCGGTGTCAAAGTAGAAGGATTTGTTTCTTACCTTAGTCTCCGTTGTAATGTTTGCCTCTTCATCTTTCTCCTTCTCCTTCTTCTCCTTGTTGAGTTTCTGCCGGCGGAAACATTCATTCCAGGTGTGTCCTTTGGACTTTCCGGGATTATGTTTCTTGCACCAAGTGCAGGTTTTCGACTTTGGTGAGGAAGAGTCGGAATTCCCTTTTGCTGGCTTCTTACCCTTCTTCTTATTACCCGAAGGTTTAGAAGTAAACAGGGCATTGTCATCCCGGGTGTCGGCGGTGTCGATATCCATCAGCCGTTGTTTAAAATCGGCGTAAGACAAACTGTCTTTTGTCGTAAGATTATCGATCACGTTTTTATGGTGTTTAACCAAAAAACCCATCAAAAATCTCATTTGGCCTTATCTGCCTGTAGGAAGGCCGCAAAGGTCGTTCGATATGAATCCGAGGATTCTTTCGAGATTTTGGTGAGGTGGAGCCACTGGAACTCAAACTTGGATATAAATTCCGACAAGTTATTGCCGGAGTACTGGGTAGGAAGGGAGACTAGATTCATTATCTGAGAAACTAGTGCATAAGCCGAATCTCTATAATATTCGGTGCAAAGCCAGGTCCACATCAGGTTTGGTTTCTCAAGCTCGACAATCTTCTCCAAGATATCTTGTGAGACCACCTGTATGCATTTGGTCGACGCGGTATGGCAAAGATGGTCGTAAGCATCGACCTCTGTTGCACCAGCTCCTTCAGTGGGGACTATACCATCCACCACCACTTCGTATGCCTTTATTCCTTTCAGGATTATGGTCATCGAGGCGCTCCAAATCCTATAATTTTCCTGTCCCGTAAGTTTGCCGATACTATCGAGCTTAACATTGACGGGAGTCTTTTTATCTACTCGTATAGAGAAGGAGAACGCATCAGCAGATGAGGAGCCACCGGGAGCCATCTTTTCCTTTTCTTTATCGAGAGGAATTGGTATGTTGAAGAGGTCTTTTGGTGTAATTGATTTCGTAGGTGATTGTTCAGGTAAATCTTCGTATTCGATTGCTTTATCAAAAAGGTTGACTGGTAGAGATGGATATTCAGAGTTGGATTCCGTATCGCTCATCCGGGCTCATAACCTAATAGAATATATTGCGAAAGTACAGATAGATCTGTTAAAATCTAAAGAAGAAGATCCGAAGTAATAATATGATAAAAGTAACGAAGTAAAGAAGTGTTCGGAACAAGATCATATAATACTGAAGAAGGAGGTATCGAGAATATATTATTGTATTCTTATCGATGTCAGAGCAAGTCTAAAGAACTGTTCTCTAACCGGAGAAACAGTATCTATATATACATAAACTAACGAGTGATTGTCTGTGACCACAGTCGCGGAACAATATCCTAAAACAGTAAAGAAAAACTCTTCAAGTGTACATAATTATAAACAAGAACCATAAGGAAACCATTAGAACAATCTAGGCGCAGTCTTAAACAATAAGCGCTGATAAATCCCTTTCCAACGGAACAAAAAAGAAGATTCTAGACAAGTTCTAACCGGAACTTTCTAGACATCTAACAATAACAAATAACGAAAGTATTAACACACCACATTATTCTTATCCGCAAAGACCTTCCACTCTTATGGAGAATAAAAAAAAGGGTACAAATATTAGTAAGAGAAATGTAGATACTCCCGTATTTTCAATAATCCCATCTACCAATATCATATCGCGCACAATCCTGGCTGGTTTCAAGTCAGTTCCACTTCCCATGACAGTTTCTCATGCACTGGCTAATATACCATACTGCAGGGAAATGTCAACGTGCAATTATTGATGTAGCTTCAGCTTCCAAAGGCCTCCAATCATCATATTTGTCATTGTATTCAATATTCAATAGCTGCAATTAAAGATCATCACAGGCAATAATTGAATATCATTTCATACTTTATATGACATGTATCATATTGACTTTCCAATGATCAAAGTTTCTGTGGGTAAGCATAGGAATGACATCCCATTCATTCATATTGAAGTCAGGTTCAGAGGAAGTTATTGAGGAAATTATCATGAGATCATGGCAATGAGTTGTAATGGTATTGAGTTTTAGTGCTGTGTATGCAGCTGTTGCTATAGTGACAACATTAAGGATTCTTAAGGCTCTTTCTGGAAATTGTAAATGAGATCATAGGATAGATTGTAAAAATTTAGGTACTTACAATTGCCAGGCTCATAATCTGTTGAAAATATACCAATGGCTCTATCTGAAGGGCAAAAGACTGGATAGATACAATCTCTCATATGTGTACTCGTATGCTCTATTTGACATGAGATGCATCACCCTGGTCCTGATACCCTAGTAACTACTATCGTTTCAACCCGCCGAGCCGTTTAATCGTCTGTCTAGCTAAGTTAAGATGTTGTCAACGGTGGCCCTATCGTGAATTCAGCCGCCGGGTTGTGCACCAAAGGGCTCATCCAGATCTAGACAGTTGCCGGGAAGTGGATCTTGCCCATAGTCGCCCAGTACTGACTCTGCGATGTCGCCTCCAGGAGCTACCAAGGAACCAAGGATTGAACCTTCGAAGCATGGATCCTGGTGGGCAAAATGGCCACTTTTTCTTTTTTTGCTGTGCTGGCACTCAATGTTCTTACCCGGTCAGTCCGGCCAAATTAAACTTTCATTTGACCGGCCCAGGCTTACATGTGCCCGACTACCACCGGTCGATGACTACAACAGCTTCTTCCAATTCCACCTAACCGGTCTGCAAGTATCTATAGGCTAGAGGTGTGATATTTGAAGCCATTGAGTGCGAGATATTCCAAGTCATAGTCCATGAGTGGTAATTTGGGGCACAACCCATTAGAAACTCTCTGCTCTGCAGATTTTTCCACAAGAAACAGCCTCTGATCTACGCCAAGGGCGGTGTCAGAAGTTGTGTTCTTGTCTGACCGATCTGTGAACCTACAGTCCGGTCAGCACCTAGCCTGGCCGTTTTGGATCACTGGCTCGCACTGACACCCGCTGCTCTTACAATACTTAGCTCATCTAGTTGCTTCGGGTGTCTACAGTAATGACGATAAAGTACGCTGCAGAGTGGAGAACCCAGCAGGAGGCTTCGTGCCAACAAAATCCAGATCTGGCTCGTCCATACTCTCATCCTTGGGGGGAAATACATTCTGGAGTTACAACCTGTTAATTAGTCATACTCAGCCCGCTCAGTACTAGGAGGTACAATAATACATCGTGAGACTTTCGGGTGGGGGTATCTAGCCAGTTCTTCATGCTTCATTTGACGTGACCCCGCCGCAAGTTTTTCTCTGATACTCTAAATTATAGGCGTTTCTTTGGTCCCGCTCTATACCGTTTATACTCTGTGCATCACAGTCGAGCGGTAGTCACTAACCTACTATTACTTAGAGCTGCGGTGATAGTATGTTAAGTAGATTCTGTAGTTAGTATAATATCATTAGACTGTCTCTCTTGGGAAACGATGGGCTGCAGTACAAGTTCAGTAGATGGATCGGCGATGCGGAGTAGTTTGGGCATTGGACTAGGTATTTCGAACATAGAGGTAACATTGAGGGAGATTTATTATTGAGAGACCAGTTTATATGTACAGATAGATCGGCGGGGTATTGACATTGGGGGTTCTCGCTATGGATTGGGGCTTTTGATGCCCACGATTACCATTCCCAAAACCACAGTACAAAAGCCCGTACATGAATCTATCTCATTATTATTCATTAAATATATCCCCAACCGGCATTACCAATCCACGTCCCTCCACCCCAACCCCCCATCCACATCCTTCCACCGGCCCTTCCCAATTGCCTTTTCCCATCCCATCATAACAGCCAGCAATCGACACGTGCTACTTCCAGCCGCACATACCACGCCGCCCCCCTCCTTGCCCCGTCTCACCAACTCCGCCACAACCGCAACCTGCACCAAAAACTCCTTTCCAATCCGCACCCTCTCCTCAACGCCCAACCCCAGCAACTTCCCCCGCTCATACCCCCCCTCAATCCCCACCGTCACATCCGTCGCAGAAAAACTCCCCGCCAACTCCGGTGCCTCCGGGATGCTAGGATCATCACTAATAACTATCACCCTGCCCTGACCCTGACTCAACCCCACTGCGGGCTCCACGAACACGTCCAGCGGAATCCGCCCCTTATGCCAACGCCACGTCTGTGGCCTGAAGTCGCCGCGGCGGATATGACACGCTGTCCACGCTCCCGCTCCGCCCAACTCCGTTAACGCGCGCACACGGTGACGCACTGTCTTCTCCAGCGCTGGCTGCAGCCGGAACAATGCCTCATGCCCCGTTGCCGCGAGTGAAAACACGCGTTTCTGCCGTTCTGAGCCAGAGAACCGGGGGAGTTCGAAGTGTGCGGTGAACTGATGGCCAAAGGCGAAGGCGCGGGTTGCATGGGAAATGGTTAGGGCGTTTACGCTTCTTGGGCACGGGAGCGCGGCGGCGCGGGGGGGGGAGGGGGAGACAGGGAGGAAGTAGGATTCCCATGTGCCCCAGGGCCAGTCGCGGTCGTCGATGCTGAAGGTGCGGTTCTCGGACTTGGAGAGGGCATAGGCAGTAAAGAGTTCGAGGAGAGATTCGGCGAGCCCCTGCGCAGTTGGGGCGGCGAGTGAGTAGGTTAGTGACCGTGGCGCTGTGGTGGGGTCGACAAAGTCAGGGTCAACCCAGTAGTAGGTGTGGTGTGTGTGCAAACGGTGGTGAACTGCGCTGCAGGTGCGGAGCATGGCGGAGGGGGTGAGGGGGAGGGTTGGGAGGGGAAGAGTCCAGTTTCCGAGGGAGTTTATTGCGTAGGGGAGGAGGGTGGTGTTGGAGCGTGCGGTTGTGAGGTGGTGGGTGTGCTGGCGAGTGGGGAGGAGGAGAAAGGCACTCCATAGGAGAGAGAGGGAGATGATGGTAGTTAGGAGGAAGAGTTTTGGTGGTTTTGCGGATTGTGCGGGTGGTGGAGAAGGTGGGTGGAGGAAGGGCTCGATTGATGGTCGCCGGGACATTGTGAAGAACCTGCTTCGATGGGAGAAAAGAAGAATGGCGGCGGGCTTAAACGGACATCGAGAAGAGAAGCGATGGCGGAGAGAACATGGTGGAGGAGGAGGAGTTGAAGTATGTGGAAGCGATTCTCGTTGCCGGCTGAAACGCCTCCTTGAAACTATCACGTGCATGTAAGGAAAGCTTGTAGACCGCATCACGAAACAGCACTCGTCACATACGCGTTAGACATTCGTAATCAGACAGTCTATGATGCGATAAATGCAACAAATCATTCCCATGTAAAACCCATAACGCCCAATATAGCCGAAAATATAACCCAACATCTCCCCTCTCTGCCGCAAATCCCCCAAGTCACCTACTCAATTATCTCAAGTTCGCCCTCGCTCCCCGGCAACCGATCCCGCGCAAACACATCCTTCCATTCATCCCACATCCTCTGCAGCTCGTCGATATACCGCTTTTGAAACTCCGACACCTCCTGATCCGAAGGGTCCGTGTTTTTCGGCGGGAAGATCGGTTTTCCCACTACACTTCATTAGATAGGGTAGGTAGAAGGAAGCGCCAAGCATACCAACAGTGTTGATTTCATGGCGATACGGCATAAGTCCTACGTCGTAGTTGAATACACCTCGAGCGTGGATTAACGGGATAGTGAAACCAAGCGTTTTCTTCGCCGCCAGCTGCATCTTGCGGATCCAGCTTTCCTTTCCGGGCATGATTTGCTCGTACAGATCTGGATGTGTCAATATTCATCGTTCAGATTTTGCCGGAACGGATGGCCTACCATTCTCGCCGAAGCTCAACACTGGAACAACGCCGGCTCCCTCGCGCATGGCAAGCTTCAGAAACCCTCGTCGCTTTTTACATACCAACTTCATTGACCCTGGCTGCGCTTCAAGGCTTTCTCTTGCTCCGCCAATCGCAATCGTGATCGCCCTTCCACCCTCGTCCTTCGGGGTCTCTACGGGACGAGGGAATACCCACGTTATCGGTTTCCAAAGGCTCCCGGCTTTCTTCTTGGGAATACCTTCACCCCGCAGTAGAGCCTCGCACGAGCGCTTAGATACACTCGCCAATCCTATTGCCAGAAGATACTCCCTGTTGAAAGGGATGTTGAAATTCGAGTCGATAGTGAGAAGCGTATTCTTGATCCCGGGGAAAAGCTCCTTAAACCCGGTGGCTTCTGTACAAAAGTTCCCGAATGCGCCGTGGGAAATGATGCCATGCGGGTGGTACGCGAAGATATAGTTCTTGGACGGGTCCAGCTCGACGGTGCGGTGGAGCCGGATCGGGAAGTACTCTGCGTACAACCGCCAGATTGGGAGGCCGCGGAGAAACTCGGAGCGCTTGTAGGGTGCGGTGCCGTCGGCGTGGTTGTTGGCGAAGAAGAAGACGTAGACTAAGTACGGCACGAGTAGAGGCCAGGTCAACGGGATCGCAAGAACGAACCAGAAGAAGCTGAAGCAAAGCGTCATCGAGAGTGTATGCCAAAGCACCGCCGCGGTCTGTAGCCGTCGGGGTAACGGAATATTGAGGGGTGCCCAATGAATTCTGTATCGTCAGCATCACATCGGAGGGGCGGGGTCAGTGTATACTTCTGAACAGCCGACACAAGCGACGGTTTCTCTTTCTCCTCCTCCCCCATTCCTCCTCCTCCTCCTCCTCCTCCTCCTCCTCCTCCTCCTCCTCCTCCTCCTCCTCCTCCTCCTCCTCCTCCTCCTCCTCTCCCCCCCTCGCGTTCTTCCTGAATGTACCCTATCTTTTCACTCCCATACGCCGGCGGCGAAAACGTCCTGGAGCTAGTCGCACTGTCACCCCCAGACTCGAGTCGTTCCCGTTCCCTCCGCTCCTTCCGTTCTTTCCTCCGTCGCTGCTTCTCCTGCTCATACTTCTCCCACTCCAGGCGCTCCTGCTCCTCCTTCTCGCGGCGCTTCCGTCGGCGCTCCGCCTTTTGCTCCGCCAGTAGCCGCTCCTGTTCTTCGTACTGTTCCTGTGCCTTGCGCTCGGCACGCAGTCGCTTGCGCTCTTCGGGGGAAGGTTTCTCGACGGCGCTGGAGTAGCTGGTTGGTGCAGAGATGGAGGGTGTGGGTAGTGGACGGGTGTAGGTGGACTCTGGGATTCCCGTGCTGCTGCGGCGAATCGGCGGAGGAGCCTTGGCGGCGGTGATTTGCGCGTAGGAGATTCCGGTCTTTTCGTTGGGCGGGGTGGCGGGGCGCGGGGAGTCGATGTACCCGTCCGAGGATTCTATGCTGCCGGACATGGCGGTGGGTTGGGACCGGTGGGCAGAGGTAATAGAGGTGGGACTTGGTGGTGCAGGAGGTGGTGGTGGTGGTGGTGGGACAGGAGCGGCAGGGGCGGGCTTTATATGGGTGGCTCTGTGAAGGTGGGCTGTCGCGAGCGTGAAGATGACGAGAGCGCATGGAGAGTTGATGCTGGCGATTGCGGAAGCTGGATTGATTTGCCAACGTTTTAGTGACGTACAGCGCCAGCAAAGCCCACCTTATCGCATGCGCCCGCTAACCGAAGCCCCTAACCCCGAGCTCCCCTAACCCTAAGACTGCAGCCTTACTGCAGCCTTCGATGGCGAACGGTGAGTAATACCAGCAAGCAAAACCTAAGTAGCTTTCTCAATCGTAAACCGCCACCGCCCTTCTCTTCTCTTCTCCATCGCATGGCTCCAATTCCCACCAAAAACTCCCGTTCCCTTGCCCGCTTCAAGTCCACCAAACCCAAGTCCCATCCCCCCAAACACACCCCACCGAAACTCTTAGACACAGGCATCTACATCCCCACCGAAACTCTTAGACACAGGCATCTACATCCCCACCTCTGTCCTCCTCCCCCCCTCTCACCGCCCAAAAACAGTCCTCCAAGCAATCTCCCACATCCGCCAGCACCTCTTCTCGCCACTCCCCGAGAACTTCAAAGGTCTCTCCCCAGCCAAGGTCTCAGAAATCCTCCAATTCCGCGCGCGAATACCCCCCTATGTTCCCATTCCGCTGATCAACTCGCTCCTGGCCGCTCCCACCTCCACCGCAAAGGAAATCGCGGGCCTTTGCGCGACAGGCGTGTTGCGAAAACTCCACGTGTCTCGTAGAGAGCGGAAAGATGATGGGGGTGTTGTGCCGACAGAGTACCTCTACGCCCTGATCCAGGACTGCGAGTTGGCCCCGGAGCTGAAGGAGAAATTCATAAACACCCTGACAGCGAATCCTACGGCTGCAGAGCTACCGGGCCACCTCTTTGACAACACGGAGGTGAGGGCGTTGATCGATGCGGGTTTCTTGACGCTTCCATCTTCGTTCCACTGCGAGACGGCAATGGAAGAAGTCGGGAAGAGTACTCTGACCAGTATGTGTTCAGTCGCTGCGTCGGGGACTGCGGCGGCAGTCGGTGGTAGGGGTGTTGTTACGAAGATGGGGTATTCCTCCCGGGTTCCTGCGGCGGTGGTGGCGGAGGCAGACGAATACGTTATTTCCTTGCCGACGCTGGGACCGTTGCTTGTGATACTGGGAGCCGCGAGGAGGGGATTTTTAGAGATGCTTAGGAGGGGGCGGAAAGGAGGGGAGACGGAGAAGGTGTTAAGAGAACGATGGGATGGTGGGACGACGGCGGGGAGGTGTAGGAAGTGGAAGGAGCTGAAGGGAATAAATTGGGAGGGGGTTGTGGGGGAGTGCTTAGGGAGGGGGGAGTGTGAGCTTTTTGAGGTTGTCGGGATGGGGTTGGGGGTGAGGATGAGGTGATTGCAGTTCGGCGTTAGCTATTGGCGTGTTGATTCCTTATAGAGAGGGTGTCTTTCTGTTGTGCGTCGAAAATGTATTCGAAGGATGCTTTCGGATTTGATGTCATTTGGATGTCGAGGATCCCATCGTAATTTTGAAAATGACAGAATACAAACTTTATCGACTCGGTGTCGTTATGATTATGAACAGCTATCAACCGTCGTGGCGGGAGGGCATTTTTTTCCAGCTACTGTTACAGACTCCCACTACGCTGCCGTGGTTCAACCCCCATTAACCCCCTCCAACTCCAGCTCCAGCTCCCGCCCAACAAAAACAAATAGTCCCCGCCGATCCGATTAATTACTCCTCCGGGTATCATCATTCTTCATCGTAAAGCATAATCTAGTCCAGCAACTTCCACAATCAACAAAGCAATCTTTTTTTTCCATCCCCCATTCTACCCCTCTTCCGTTACATTTCCGCTCTCTTCCTCGTCGTCTGGTTCATGCATGTTGAGCGTGTGAAACAAAAGCCCCGTCAGTGGTAAACTTTCACCTTTGAGCTGCGGTTCTGCACCATTCTTGTCCTTCTTATCCCCTACTGCATCCACAAACTTTGCCAAATAATTGAATACCTCCTTATTAACACCAATACCTGCCCAATGCCACGGCAATCGGCCCTCGTTATCTCGCTCGTCTAACTTCGCACCACGCCGGACCAAAAGTCTCGCAACTGGTTCGAAGCCGGTATAACTAGCCCAGTGCAATGGAGTCATACCCGCTAAATCCTTCGCATTGGGGTCTACACCGGCGTCAAGGAGTCGCTTGCAGACTCCGGAGGTGTAGAAGCTGGCGGCAAAATGCAGCGCTGTTCCCCCAGTGCGATCGATAGCAGTAACATCGGCGCCGAGTTCAATGAGAAGCTTAACGATGCTCTTTCTCTCCTCCTGGACCGCAAGGTGGAGTGGTCTCATCCCGTCTGCGTTCCTAGCAGTGATCTTTGCGCCGGCATTGACTAGGAGCTTGACCAAACCCCGCTTTCCGTGTCTAACGGCGAGGTGGAGTGGGGTGTTTCCTTCGCGGTCCCAAACTTTGGTTTTTGCGCCCTTTTCGAGGAGGAGCTTTGCGATGCGTCGGTGGCCTTTTTCGGCGGCGATGTGGAGTGGGGTACGACCATCGGATTGGAGGGGGTGCGAGGCGCGCTGAAATTTGGAGTTGGGATTTGCTCCCTCTTCTAGGAGGTGTCGGACCGTGTTGACAACGCCCTGCTGTGTTCCCCAGTGCAGGAGGTTTGAAGCGTCGAGATATTCGATTTCTTTCCCGAGACGGTACAGGCGATGGGTGAGGAGGATGTATAGGCGGTGGTTCGAACGGGAGAAGCAGTTGAGGTCTGGCTCCGAAAACTTGTGTGCAATGTCGAGGAGGATTTCGTTGGGGAGGGAGAGGAGGGTTGTCGATGGAGTCTTTGATCGAGAGCCTTGTTGAATGATCGATTGAGAAGCAGTTGTAGTGCTATCATAGTTTTCCCGCTCTTCCTCTTCCTGGGACTGAACACATCAGTTAGGGCTCCTCGTGAAGTCAAGGGGATGCGGCCCGTGCACACAGGGTAACGTGGATAAAACCTACAAAATAACCACCGTCCTCAGCGCCATGCCTTTCGTCGCCATCCATAAACTTTCGAGAAGTAGCGACAACCCCTCTCCTCTGCGGTGCCAGTCGTTTCTTTCCATCCGCAGGCATTTTCGCCTGCACATCACTCGACATTTGTGGTGGCAGTGACGAAAGCGGTGTCGTCCGAGCATCAATATCCCGATCCGTCGACCCCGCACTCGACTGCACCCCCGGCGACGTCAGGCCCAGGTTGCCGGTTTGCGAGGGGGCACTCGCCTCCGCAAAGTCCGCCGATGGTCGGTCAGTCATACTCGCTTCATCGTGAACAGAACTCGTCGGGGGGAGACTGCGAGCTTGTTTCCTCCTGGGACTGATCGGAGTTATTTTTGGTCGCACAGTGGGGTCGCCGGAGGAATTGTTGCGTTTCGGACGAGCCATGGGGGGTAGCTCTATTGAATGTGTGATGTTGCAAGGATGAAGAGCAACCCGACCTCGACAAGAAAGAAGAAGTGGAAGAGGGGGCGGGAGGTTGTTGAGCGAAGATCTCGCAGTCCTGTGTAAGTTAAGTTGGTGTGTGGGTTTGTGATGGAGGTTGGGGATGGAGGTTTTGGGTGCTGGCAGCAGTCACATGACATATGCATGCAGCTCTCGCGCACCCCACTGCTGCGGACCAATGACGTTCAGCCAGCGAAGGGTTGTCCAGCTTAAGCGCCAGAACGTGAATGGGCCAACACAACAGAACCCCGAAACCCGCAATACCAATTTGAATTGAGAACGGAGATATGCCTGTGTGCGCGAAGAGAATAGATGAATAGATGACGGATGTACTTTGGTTGGGTGTTTAATCAGGCTGTTTCGTTTGCAAATCGCGATTGTGGCTAACAAACTGTATGCGTCACTGGCTCTCACTCAATGGCGTCATCGTGCGTTCGGTGTTTGGCATCTCCGACACTTGCATCCGTACATCCCGTCTCTGTTCGACGAACCATCGCTACAGATCATCATCTCACGTGGGAATGTAGATGAGTGAGCGAACCAGAGGCCCCGGAGATGACATTTGCAGCCGCATGTCTTGCGGCAGTTTTACAGATCTCAAACGCTCGTGTTTAATTCAATTATGATAGATCTGGAATGGAATGACACAACAGACAGATGAAAAACACCTTACAGTTTGCAGTTAATTGCTGGCAGAACAAAGAACGTAGAGTAAAGAACACCGCAACAAACTCATTCGAAATCACTCGTGAGAACCGGTTTGAGGAGAGCAGTCATAATGCAAAGGCGTTACTGTGTAACTCAACATGAATGGTTCCGGAGCTGCTGCCAAGTCGGCATTTCGAAGACGAAGTTTGTGGATGGCGTGATATCACTTCCGGCACGAGAGCGTCCTATACGGGGAAGCAATGTTGTGTTGGGGGAAAGGGGAAGTACGAGTACATACATCAACTTCTCCTGTTAACTGAAGAGACAAAGTGTTCAAAGTATCGAGCGTAATGCCAGGAGATAAAAAAGGGTCTACCAATCAATCGCTACCGTCTCAATCATCTCAAACCCCCACCCCCCGCCACCATCATCGTTGTCGTCAAGGGCAATAACCCCATCATCTCCCTCTTCCTCGCCGGCAACAAAAACCAAATCATCATCAGCCCCCTCTGGACGGTGAACATTCAAGTTCACAAACGGATCCACCTCTTCAAGCGCATTATCAAATATCCTATCCAGCTGCCCCGCAAGGTTAGAACCGATGGTAGATTGCACCGCTTTCTCGTTATCTCGCTTCTTTGGGGGTTCGGCCGCTTCCTTCGTACCGTGGGTAGTCCCTTTCCGCTTCTTCCGCTTCTCGGTTTTTAGGAGCAGAGGGCTAGGAGAGCGAGTATGCTCTGGTTCATCCGGCTGTTCCGAGAGACAGTTAAGGAGGGCGTACATGTTCTGGTGATGAGGGATTCCGGCGGTGGTGCCCACGGCAGTAGAGTTCGTTCTTGGGTGGCGGGTGCTGAGTCCGGAGATGAACATTGTCAATGTGATGTGATGAGGCGAGGTGAAACTTATGATCGCGAGCAAGGGACATTGGCGGAGTCTTATATCGAATCAGTGTAACACGGTGTATATAGAATGGCCAGGCACGGGGAAACTCGTGATCCTCACATCGTAGGTTGAATATTGAAGGCATGTCATCCTTCCCGCCACCAAACGCAGCCCCTGCCGAAGCACTGCACCAGCAAACTCCCAGCCAACCGAATTAGATGCCGTAACTATACGGGTAAGCAGGCGAGAACGACGCGGTGGATGGCGTCCCTCGAGGTTGAGTAATTCGAGGTTAAGAACGACGTCTGTCGAAAGGGAGCAAGAGTGAGGCTGGAAAGGCTGCTTGTGAAACGAACCTCCCAATGGAAGAGGATGGGCGGCTCTGTCCCTGCTTCAGAGGCATCGACGGAGACGTACTTGGGTGGTAGGCACGGTCAAGTACTGCTCTAACGTAGCCAGCACCTAACGAGGCGGGCACCTCAGGCTTGAATATGTGAGGAGGAACACGCAGCTCACCAGCACGAGAGCCTTAAACCCCGGCAGCAGAGGTCGTGCTCTATGTGTGCGTGGGACATGGTTTCCGCTCGTACGTAGCCAAGGTGCTGAGAGCGGGCTTGGGTCTGTGCTGCGGCCAAATCCAGCACACCTACTGAGGTTCCACCTCCATCGTATTTATTCATCTCTCCATCCCACTCTCTCCTCCCCCCGTACACTTCACTTCTTCCTCCACGCGAGTTTCTTCTCCGTTTCTCTCCGTCTCGTTCTCGTTTGTCCCTCTTTCTCCACGTCTCGTTTCTTCGTTTCTTTCTCTTATCATTCTTTCCTTTGAGCTCTTCTGCTTTTGAGAGACGGTTCCTTCGTTCTTTTTGATTCAATTCAACCAACCGATAGCTTTGCCCCACATCCACCATGATGCCCTCCGCTCGTTCCATCATTCTTTTTGGAATCCTCGCTGTCAATGCAGCTCCTCACAAGTAAGTTCATTCCTTTGCTCTGCTTCTTTGTTTGGATGGCTTCATCTCTCTCTGCCGTTTGTTTATCCTTCCTGATGTTGAATATCCTGCTAATGTATTGTCGTTGTGAAATAGCTACGCTCCAGTGCAAACTATCTACAAAACTATGACTACGACTATTGCTACAGCAGTCACTCTTACTGTACCATGTACTCCCCAGCCTACAGCCTGTGACTACAACCACCACAGATGCAATCCACCTTCTCTCCCGGAGCCTCCTGTTTGTCCTTACGAACACGGATGTCCACCTGAACCCGAGCCCACGGGATGTCCCGACGGCTACGAGTGCATTCTACCACCTCCGGAGCGCCCTGCCTGCCCTTACGAACAAGGATGCAATCCACCCGAGCTCGAGCCCACGCCTAGTCCTCCAGAGCCTCCTATTTGTATTCAAGAACATGGATGCAGCCCACCTGAGCCCGAGCACCCAGTCTGTGTTGATAGCTCTGATTGTCGCCCTCATTACAAAGGGCCTATTGGCTACAATGGTACTGGTCTCGCTGCCCGTAACAATGGCAGCAGCTGTGGTGCCAATAATGCATCTGCTTGCCCTGATGGAACCTCACCTCACTGCATATGTCAGCGTTGGGGATGGGAATGTGTGTGTCCGCCTGAGACTGGGAGATTGACGTAAGTTTCACTGCCCCAACCACTCACGCAGATCAGAGCTAACAATCATATCACAGGACTGTCACTCGTACATCTATTGCTACTATTACTAGAACACACCTGGTTGATGGCGGAGTGTGCCCAACCCCTACTCCTACGCCTACATATCCACCTACCCCTAAATGTCCATCTGGGTCGTCTCATGAGGTCCTGATTGTACGTAACCATAATGTCTACCGGCTAAGATGTAAATAGCTAACTATATTGTATTGTTTTTAGTTCGATGATGTCTTCAACCATGAAAAGTACAGTATGGAGTACCCGGTCCAAGTTCCCGAGTCTCCATTCGAATACCGTGGATTCGCATTCGATCCGGATTGGGCTTTTGCCTTTTGTGAGAACATACATGACGAGCGAGCGTTGTCTTGCAATCCTTCAACTCCGGAGGGGGCCTATTACGTCTCACTCTATTACCAGCTGGCCAAGACTTTCGTTTCTAGAGTCTCTCGCCGTATCACCTACGATCTCGGCAATGACTACTCTTCATGGGAGGTTCTCTCATATAGTCTTACGACCTTTCCGGAACCAGGTCAAACCATCACTATCCTTCTGTGTGCGTGGAGCATCTACGATCAGGACACCGATATAGAGCCAACCTTTTGTCGCGCCGAATACTTCACTGAGCATAACAATAACATTCTCCGAAGGGTTGAAATCGACTATCCAAATCAGGAGCTGGCTTTTATCGAGTTTACAAGTTATGATGGATACTACGCTCCTGGTTCAAAGGACGAGGCAACAGCCTTAGACAAGGGCCTTCGCCCGGTTGAATTCCTCTTGGATGATATGGCTGTTTGCATCTCGGCAGATCAAATTTGATGTTGGCTCGCTTCATTCGATCCCTTTTGTGTTTAACTTTTTGTTTGGACAAGATTATGATGGCTACATTATCCATTGTGTTTTGACGTTGGATTTTCTAGGCTTTTCTATAGATGGCGTTTGCTTGTTTTCGTTTGAGATCTCTGATGATGTTGGCTACTTGTTGCGCTCTAAGCAATATATTAATACCCAATGAAGCAAGCCTCGTTTTATTGATGACTATCTGTTCTGTCGTCCAGTTGTGCAGCACATGTGAATCGAATCAACCGCGGTGTTGATCCGAACAAACCTACATATTCATTGCCCCCGCCAGAGTCTTCATTTCGACTGTTCAGAGATCGCGCTCTGTAGTTGTAGTACCCAGGGCTGTTACCAGTTCTGGAGTGATGCTGTGTACCTGGGTATCACATCGACTCAAACCCCGGAGGCCCTCAGATGGGCTAAGCACCTAGAAAGGTACTTAAGTATCGAAACATGCACCCACCTTCTTACAAATGCTTGAGGACTTTTTTCTTTCACTGTAGTCTCGAACGCGTGTACCACACTTCATAGCTGTTTTCAGTATCCCCTCCTTCTTTTTCACGTTCCAATACTCTCTCCCCCGCCCTTCACTGCTACTCTGTTCGATTTTAGGGCAATGGAGACACGGAGTCGCTGGGGAGCGAGCTAGCTGTGAAGTCTCTGGCTTCAAAACTTAAAAGCACTGTGGGCCTATTCTACTGCTAAACCGCGAGTCACTTAAGCTAACACATTTCAATTAAAGCGTTACCGACGGTTCTTAACAAAACCAAGCGCCGCTGCTCCACTTCCAGAATCACCTTTCTTCATATTGTCAGAGCGTAGTTTAGAATCATCCTTCGACGCTTAGGAAGCTCTTGGGTTGCACAAACCGCATATGTACCGTATACACTCGTGTAAAAGGTACACCCCTGATTGGGTTAGCGCACCTAATAGGGTAAGACCGTCGCTTAATACGGGAGTTAAAAATGACGTACTTTTTAATTTCCGAATTTCTTATCGTATCCGGTAATTAATCGGTGCTAACCTAATCTGGGGCGTACCTTTTACACGACTGTATACGGTACTACGAAAGTATGAGCCCCCAAGCCAATTCCCCACAATACGGTGCCCATGCTAATGTTCCGCTAGGTGCTTGGTTGATAAGGCAGTGACGGGAAAAGCCTGGTTTCCTAGGGAAACTACCGAACGAAACGTGGAGGGGCCGTTCACATGTGTTCAAGCGTCTAGAGCTTGGAATTCTATTTCCAGAAAAATATCTGACGTGTATGAACGATTACAGAGAAATTCAACCGAAGATAGAGTGTATTGGTTTCGACAGGCCTCCGGTGGATCTTGACGGGAATGATCTGAACATAGGCTGTCCAGCATACTACCATTTTTATCCTTTGTGGTGCACCTGTGGAGGTCCTCACGTCTTTAAAAGATATCGATACTTCACTACAGATAGAGGTTCACATGGGTGCTACGCTTGATATCATGGATTGAGGAAATGCCACCAATACTTATGAGCAATATGTTATTTGTAGTAAGAGTATTAAGTATTCGACTTCTCGGGTTCCGTACCATTGGCGACCTAACGGTTTGCGAACTGTAGAGGCTGGTTCGCAACATTTACAGTCCAGTTCATTAGCCGGAAAGCGTTTGCAAACTGGTTCCCATCCACGACCGCTGATTCTTGTTACATAAATCACCGTCCACCCCCTTCCCTAGAGTCGTGCTGTGACTTAGGAAATTAAAACCGGGGCATATCGGCCTCAGTTAGCTATCCTAGAAGTTTAATTCTGATTAACATATAGCACAGGGTAGTAGATGGATAGCGAGGTCGCTCTTAATCATCGTAGCACCGCGTATCACACGCTTTCTTTGAGTTTATACCAACTTATCGCTTGTGGGTGACTGGGCTGGTACATGGCGCATGATTTCGTTTCTAGTTTTGCTTAGGGAAATGGAGTTGCCCTCTATATAAAGTACTAGTATGTACAAATATCGGCATACAAATAATTACCAAGTGGGGAAACAGATAAGGGCTGCAGTCGGGCTTCCCAAACGCAAACGGGCTCCAGTTTGCGATCCGGAGGCCTCCAAGTTGCAACTAGTCCCGGATCGCTAACCGTACGGAACATATATGACATCTCCACGGGGGGGTATTTCGGTCTGATCGGCGACGATGTACAGGCGGCCAGGTTTAGCCATGATCTCGCCGGCCACCCTTAGTGCAGTAAGAACCTAATAACCGACCCAACTTCATACAAATCAACCAGACCACTTAGGATCACTGAAGTAATCTAAACGACACAAAGGCTTGGAAAGATGTTGCATAAAGTTTTTCTTCCAGATATCGAACGACTCGGATCCTTCGGTGGCTAATTTTAACAAGTCAGCTTAGTGGATCATCGTACGGAACACTGTAGTTCCTGTAGAGATCTGGGACCAGCTCTAGACTTGAGCGGCAACCACCAACCGCAACAAAAATAATTTTAAGATCTGAAATGTGGGGGGTGTTCTGAGAGGTAGTCACCCCCTTCTCAGATGTGAGATCCGGAATTTGCTCGGAATTTTGAGATTTCTCAGATCTGCGATTTGGAGGGCCTCCGGACCTTACGGGAAGTACTCCACTAGGGACAAACCCAGACATCTTCTGAGATAAAAGGACACCTATAGCTGTTCCCTGGCCTCGAATGCCTAAAGCAGAAGGCCATACCAGTGTAACAAGAGCCCCGAAGGTGAATGGAGACAAGAATTTGTGTAGCATGTGACTCATATAATGGCTCTCCGCTAATTACAACAACCGAATAGACAGTAGTCGCTACAAACGGAAGAGGATGCCGCTTGTGGCACAGGCCGGTGATCCTGGCTCAACGGAAGTAGATGATAATTGGAGGGCCTTTACGCTGATGTTTGGGTACTACCACCTGAAAGGAGATAATGTGGAGGCGGCGCTGGCGATTGTCCAGTAGATAAACGAAGATTTCGGTCAAGACGTGGAGTTTGGTGTGCCAGATGAGGGAGAGGAGGAAGAGTTGGTGTTTCTGGCGTAGGGTCTAAGTTGCAAATGATGAAAAGTCACTCGAAAAAGTCTCTTAAACAATCTTTTAAATCTGTAAAAGTTTTGGAGGAATATATCGACTACATCAAGTCTCTTATTACTCTTTCAGAATGGCAGCAGACAAAGATGGCCCTGCCATCCGGTATACTTTATGTTCCCGAGCTGTCACAATAACGCTAGTTACCGCCAGAGAAATCTTCCTTTCCTCTTCGTCGGTGTGACTACTCGACGAAATGTATGGAATAATAGAATAATGTTGCACACAAGACGAGCCGCTCGGGTACTCTACTCGTCCTGAGATTCGAGACGAGACGGGGTGGGACCGTATCTTTAACATGATATATCCTAAGCCTATTCCCTTGATCTCCCGGGCACTCGTGGGTATGATGATATATAGAGTGTGTGAGGGCCCTCATCACCTTCTCCAGCTTTAGGATATTAGAGGAATGTCGGCCTATCCAAATATATAAGATACATTTTAAGAGTTCCAAGGGGTCTACATCACTACATTATTCACCTCGAGGCCAAATTTTCAAACTGACCCAGAGATTGAAGCATGGAGACTAGAAGTGGAGTCGTAGACCTTGATATACTTTGCTTTCCATTGGTCGCGGTGGCGATAGAAGAGAGGTGCACCTGAAATTGATGCATCAACCCGCCCTTCCTCTCTTGCTAAAGTTCCGGGTGAGCGAAACTAGATGGCTGCTGAGATGAGTCCGCCTAGGCCTACTTCATATCTCGTCTCGTCTTGTGTGCAGCACTTCTGCCATCGTGGTGGACGTTCCTGCCAGGATCTTACCTTTGGTCAAGCTGCCGGTCTTGACTTCTGTCTCCGTGGGCTTCTCTGCTTCCTTGATGATAGACCCATTTTGTTGAAGGTTTTCATGAAACGCTTGTTGCATCTTCCCGAGCTCAGCATCAACATCTGGGGGAACTCGTCGTCCTGCATGCTATTCTACAACCAGTGGTCAGATCGACCGCCCGGTTATCAATAGATCGGTAGAACGGTCCCTCTGAGTATGCCACCGTTGGCATAAGCTCGAGTGAAGGTTATATCTGGCCGATGGGAACACTAATCTACAACGGCACGCACAAAATCATGCCTGTATCCAATCGATCGGAGACGCGATTCATCTTACTCTCGTAAGGATTACGAGGATGTAGGCCGATTTCAGTGACTTGATTAAGACAGTGTCGAGCAGCATATGCGAGATGCGTGAGATTCTGGAAATCGAGTTCGGGGAGAGAACAACCCGGATGCTGTGACTTTGGGAATGCAAGCAGGTGAGCTAATTCCAGGAATAGAATTTCCGGATAATGAGGGATGAGATAGATGTCGTGGAGCGAGCAGCAAGAGTAGGTGACCGGAAAGTATCATCGGTGCTTGGGTTGCAAACAATCAAGGAGAGGGATTCAAGTTCGAACTCACAGGTCGTCATGGAAAGCTATCGGTAGAATTCAGGGGGGAGGCGCGGGCTCGGTGAGAGCTGTGTAAAGTGATGCTATCCGAAGTTGGAGGGGCGTTTGTGGGTAAGGGAGATGGGGGAAGTCTTGTTTCTTTGGATGATTCGGTGACTTCTTGATTGACTTGACTGATCTCTCGAGGGCCGAAGGCCCGTATATGTACAGACTCCCATATCCATATCCATTTGCATACGCGTTTGCACTAATATACCGATCGAAAAGGGTGTCAGATGGGGTGTACGTACTTGTATATCTGATCTAATTGTCATGGTCAGATGGGACCTGTACTTCTAGTGAAATATGTCAGAAATGGGCTGTACTAAGGAACGGATATGTCAAAATAAAGTGGGGCGGAGGTGATAGATAGAATTTGCACAAAATGAAAAATATTTCCGCCCAGCACCGTACCTTTCCCTCTATGCGTCATGTTTTAAGCCTGTAACTTGCCTTCTATCTATCAAATTTTGTCCGTACTTAACAAAATTATCAGTCAGAATCGATTTATACTAGCAAAATTTCGTGTCAGGTTGAGGCAGTGTACTTTCCTTTTCGACCGCCACAGTATCTTGACATGAGCCGCTCTCCCTGATTCTGATACAGGCCATGCATACCCTCAAACAAGCCGTGCCATCAAACGGAGCTGAGACTCGCAAACGGAGCTGAGACTCACGATTCAGGTACACATGCAACAAGTCTTTTCAGCAATCCGGCGAGTGAGATTTGGTGTCTGCAATAGAATGATTCCCTGTTGATCTTTTCGACATGTGACTGTACAATACCCTAGGGTATGATGGTGAGACCACCAATATTATGGGATAACGGACATATAGGGTAGGGCTTTGGACCACTCAATTATGCTTCACTTTGCTCAGACTGAAACCCGAAATTTTTGTACGAGCTATTGAATTTACTCTATTACTATTAATATTATTTCTACCCCGCTAGTCTGCCAGCCGGCTGTATTTTCACTGGCGGCTACGCAACGCCGTATCTAAGCCGTATTACTACTGCCCCGCCTGTAACTACGAGCTTCACCAGACCTACATCCCGAAACATGCCGCCAACACCACCGCCACTGCAAATATCCAGCACTTAATCAGTGGTATCACGTCTTCTGCAGTTGTAGACTCAGGAGGGTCCGAATAAATTATTCTAACTTCTGGAACAGGCGTAGGACTATAGTTCTTGCCCTCGCTCGTATTTGTCCACGACGCCGCATCTACCTGTTGTTAGCGCACGTCTTACAAACAAGCCATTAAGCAAAGACATACTGCCAGTTTTGAAATATGTTCCTGCAAACGGCATCCCCAGACCATTCGCCTTCGTCCACTTTTGCAAGTCGCACTCACCGTCGCTGGGAATGTCGACAAGCCTCGTCCTCAATTCCGGCTGCGCAAACGCGAGGAATATGTAGCGGTGCCACCCTGCCTCAGTTGCGGTAGGTGGCACAGGAGGACTGTATACCTGCTCTGCGGTAGAGTTCGATTCCAGGTGGCCGCTGTGATTGTGCCATCCAGAATGAATCCAGTGCGTGACTTCGGTGTGCGGTCGCGAGTCTGGGTCGACGCAAACTATGATTATGCCGCGGCGACTGATTTCGTGGGAATATGGCGGGAGGATGATGCTGGGCGTAGGTGGGTGTTTACATACGGATGGAGGTAACTCTTCGCCGTCTTCGACGGTGTGGTTTCCATACGTGATGCGGAGAGTCGCTGATGGTTGGAAGCTTGCACAGTATTTCTTTGGGATTTGAGCGCGCACCAAGGAGGCGGATAGAATAAACAGGAGTATCGTAGTCATGAATCTCATCGTTATCAGCTTAAATGAATGAAGTTTGCCGTCCTTGTCCAGTGTAGCTCTCAGGGAAGTGAGAACACCCACAAGAATTTCATAATGTGTAGGTCCAACTTAGACACGGGACGAAAGGGAATCAAAATGTCTAAGACACGCAACACGCATATCTCGGTGGGTTTTGGGATCGCCAGTGTTTGTTGCCCTCCACGGCCGGCGCTTGACCTTTCCAGGGGCCAATCCGAGCCGTAAACATCCAAGAGTTTAGCCGAAGATCGGCGAGGCCGATTTTATTGATTTGCGGAATGGGATCCGGTGTCAAACTAAACAATGGAATAAATATACATTAAACTACAGAAAGAAAGTGATGCCGCCCCTGATGTAGCAAGATATCCAGCAAGAGAAAGCCTTTCTATTATCTATACCTGAGTAGCTAAACCGAATACTGGTATACCTTCACCCACGTTCAATGTGTTTCAGCTTGGACCCTAACCCATGACATTCTCATGCTCTAATCATGGCCATCAGTAACACGATAGAAGAGCAACATGAGCTCGTTCAGGGTAGACCTAGCTTCGCCTAACAGCTTCAATATCGGTTCCGTCCAGCTTGAACAATATTTATATAGCTACGATATAATAACCTGTCATCACCCATGAGCTTCTTTACCCTCGACCCCTTCTAGTTTGCCAGCAATCAGCATGTCTTCAGGTAACGCATACCCTGCTCTTATCCAAAACATTGAGCAGCTGCTAGAACACAGTGGTAGCTCGCACCTTTCTGAAGTCAGAGGAACTATGGAGCATCTCAAAAGAAAGCTCGAATCCGACATCGCTGAGTTATATGCCACACAAAGGAGATACGAGGAATTCAAAGATTACACCACTGCTCTAAAGAGGTTGAAAACCCCTGCATTTGAGCGGCATCATGACAAAATGTTCGATGCTCTGCTTGAAGTGAAAGTAGGGATCGATACTCTGGGCGAGGAGTTAGCTGGATATCAGAAGCTATATGAGAAGCTAGCACAGAAGCTTCAACGGCAGGAAGATGAATCCTAGTGTCGCAGCTGGCTGCGATTTATCCAGTTGGTATGCTATCATGCGAACTTATTCGGCTTGAAGCAAACGCAAGCAAGTCATCTCTGTTTTTACGGTCCCCATTGACAAGATTTTTTTTTTAAAATTCTGACAGTAATTTTTGGTGGCGATTTGTGCTCGGGAAGCACCTTAGCCACAATAACCCTAGAAATTCGAGATATTTTTCCAACCATGAGTGATACGTCCTCATGCAGATTTAGATAATCAATGATCACCATGACAGCCTATAAACCAATTTCTAACTAAGATATGGCTTCAAAGTGCGATGGCAGATATAAAGACTGGACGCATTTTTGTTTGTTTGTAATCATATTGTATTCGACCACTTGCGGCCATGATATACATTTTCCTTCCTTTCCCCGCCACTGCCCTAAGGAGAACCCTTCGAGCCCAAGTTGTGGCTTCCCCACCCACTACCGCAGCCTCAGTTCTAATGCCTGACAAGATCTGAAAGACTGGACGCTTCCATCGCGTCGACTGTTACAGATGTACATGATGTTACAGGTCTGATACACGGTCACTGCTGCAGGGGCTGATGCCTCCTGTATATATCTCGAGTCTTTCTCCTTCTCTCTTCTCTGTAGCATAGAATACACGCACACGGTTCTCCCCAACTTCCATATCGTAACATCGACGCGTTTGTTGACTTCGAGTGAGGAACCATGAAAGTGAGTTACTTGTTTTAGGAATTATGGAATGTTTATCAGACTGAAGGCTCTTTGAGAGCAAGTTGATTTGCTCAAATACGAATATTCTGCATTACATGGCTCCACGGTGGTATAAATCGTACTAATAATGTCGACCTACAAATAGGTTGTCCTCGAGCTCGAAGTTGGTTAAACTTAGTTTTGTTTGTTTTATTCATACTGTATGCACTCTAATTAGAGTATGACAGAGCCCCATATCGCCTCCGCCTCCGGGCAAGCCGGTTAAATGGCGGAGTTCCCCACCCGCTACCCTTTGCCCCCTTCACACCGGGGGGCTGGCACTGGGATTCGAACCCATAGCATTATGACCGTATACCCCGCCTATACTTTCAGGAGCGATACCACTGCGCCACGGGGCCAGCCCATGGTTAAACTTAGTTTACAGGCGACTCCTACAGCTAGCCAACTTCCCCTCCTTGTGTAGGAATGCCCAAATGACCGCCTACAACTTGGCTGCGATATGTGCCTTGAGGATCCTTGGAGCGCCGCCCAGTCTTGAAGTTGTAGGTCGTGGCGGGGTAAAAAGTGAAATTCGAGCTAATGGTAGAACTGTTTCCTCTAGGAGACACCACTTTTCTGATTATTCTTTTGAGCGTTAGTCCTTTGAGGCGCTTCCTGATTGATCAGCCATCTAGAGGAATTTCTGACCGCAGTCGAACAGGACGACATACCAGCGGCATGGGCCACAAACTCAACCACTGCCTCGGGAACAGTGTGAACTACATAGAGTACCATCGGAAATACTAGTGCTCTAAACGAGTTCTATTCGGGCGGCGGTATGGTCACCGGACTCGCGACCGGCAATCTAGAAATATCTGCGTCCCAGGAAGTAGGAAACAGGCCTCCATGGACATTGCTTCTGTATGACATGGAACGTCCCCTGAATGCGGGATGGTATTTACTTACAGACCACAGTCTTCGGTATCCCGAGATGGTATATACGAAGATAAATGAATAAAGAAATTTGAGTGTTTGTGCCAAGATGAATGATGTATCATGAAGGAGTAGTGCCCTGCCAAGATGCGAGTGATGAAATGTGGCTAACGACAATATCATTCAATGTAGTGAAGTCAGAGAAGAAGGTTGCGGAGGTCATTTGCTTCCAAACTTTAGAACATAGGGATGAATAAATCCTCACGCTTAGAATTTCCCCACCACGTGGAACTCCACGGTAATGAATCTGATTCGTCTATCTCCTTATGTAAGTGCCGGTATTGTTCAACCAAGAACATATTTCAGTTGGCTTTTTCATTCAGCATGTTTAAGCTGTGAATACCATCACAAGGTCAGCGGGACTATGGTTGCTTGGTCAGGAAGAGCAATTCATGTACCCCTGAACAGGACCGTTTAATTGCCATTGTCACATCCCATCAAACCCAACCTCTTGTGCAGACATCATTATCAGGCATTGGGTTGTGGTCCCGCACGGGAGCTGTCTCACAGAGGGTGGATGGTTCAGGCCCCGAATCAAAAGCCTATATATGTAGAGTAAAAACACACCAGAGGCGTTCGTTAGCTTCATATAAAGCAAAGCTGATGCTGTAGGCTCGCCCACTTGCTGAATGATAATCTTGGTCACTTAACAGTAGCTAAGAGAGAAGCTATCTTCGCTTCGTTTCTTATTTTTCTTTTCAATGACGATAACTGGGCTGCAGAATCAGGTATTGTTCACGCTTAGGCTTAGAAGAATGTAGAATTGGTAACTTCTTCTGGAAGCTGGTATCTGCAACCGAGATTCCGCACGTGCGCACATCAGCCCATTTTCCACGCGTAGGAAAACCCCCTCGGCATTCCCTGCGGGTGGCATTTGGCGTCTCATTTCACCACCTTGCAACTTGGCTGGTGGCGTCGCATGCGATATCACTCATATCGAACCCTGACCACACGATAAGGACGTTCTAAGGTTCCGGATAAGTGAAACAACAAAATTATCAGCACTAGGTATAGTAGTATGTTTCTATACGACATTAGTAATATAGCCGAGACGGCGTTTACAGACCGCTAACCATTGTCACTGATTTGTAGTTGCTGCATGGAAATTAAGGGTTCGACAGGTCGGGAGCGAGCTCTCGGCCATGTGCTCTCAGACGCTATTGGTACACCTAAAAACGACTGACCCGCAGGAACAACCAGAAGCTTCGAAGCTTCTATACAGGGTCTATAACTTAGCCATGGTTGGGTAATGTTGTTAGAACTGAATTTCACAGGAATTGTGGATAAGTAGGCAGTATTTATATTATATTATATTTAGTAGAGTATCTGTATTCCATCCACCATCCCTCAAAAGCGGTCATCCAAAAGACAAACACCCGCCCATATGTAGCACAAAAAACCAGGACAAAGCCAACGCTAAACCAGTAATAGATGATTTGAGACAGAGTGTAATCATTCACGTCATCATGCAGAACCATCGCAACATACGATATATAACAACGAAGCGAATTGGAACACCAATTTTTACCAAAAAACGACCGAAGAATCAAAGGGTAGGGGGTGGTTCATATTGATAAGACGTTGGCCTCTTCTTGTCGTCAGGAGACACTCCTTCCTTCATAGACGAACTCCTACTACCTGGGGGAACCACCAAATGCTCATCACTGCTGTTCTGTCCGGATCCGTCGCTGACTGTTCGTTTCTCGTAATTTTCAAATCCAAGCGTGACATTCGGTTCCTGGAGCCCGTATGCCCTAATAGAATTGGAATCCGCGATATCATCTTCAGTCTGATGGAGTTCGTGTGTGACCTTGATTGCGTGCAGCGCAAAACTGTTTCGGCGGGCGTGGGAAACATCGCGAGGATAAGTATCGTTCCCAGGATAGTGGGAATGCTCCCCAGTGGAGAGAAGAAGTCGGGGAGCTACTCGGAGGAGCAGCGGCTTGATGACTGGGATGGATGTGCACAATATACCGACTGAGGTTTCAATCCTAGAATATGTGATTAGTATGGACGCGGGCGTTGGGGTCGGAGAAACGGCCTTACATTGCCCACACAGAGACATTGACCATATTCCATGTCGGATCTCCATCTTCCATAATGTCGCGCAGGTATACTGGGCGGACGATACTTGCTCCCACAGCGCTAAATGTTGGTCAGTTCAAGAACCAGAGAAATCTACTACGCGCGATCTCGAACTCACACTCCTCCAAGCAAAAAAACCCACAAGAGTCCTAGCTTTTCCCTTCTCGAAAGCCGAGCCTTTACAATCATGGGAACCGGTAATAGCCAAATGACGATGTCCGTTAGGATGTTGATAGCCGCCATCGGGTAGTAGACGACTTGCGGCGCCAAACATACGCCTCCATTTTTTGTTTCCGTTGCTTTGATCTTAGAAAAATAGTACTCTGGGGTATCACATTGGAACGCAAAGAGGTACACGTTGGTAACCGAGAAACAAAGAACGAAGATCAAGAGCCCACGCAAAACACGTCTCATAACAACGGACGGGAATATCCGCTGAAGGAATAGCAAAATTGATATCTTCACACATGCTAGCGACCCGACGTAAAGAATTTGGCCAATGTAGCCCATCTGTGATGTTTGTGTAAGCCGAAACCGTTTGTGATCAAAACTTTAAGATATTCAATTATGTCTTTGATCATGACTTACAGTGAGTGCTATATTGCTGTCTCTTGTTGTTATGTCGTGAATGTGCTTTCCTATCCCATATTTCACACCTATCCATCGCCATGTCAGTTATTGTTCAGTCCGTGACTGGGAACGGTACGAACCAACACCATGAACCGCCGTAAGGCTGATCAACACTGCTGCCGCCAAAAGTATCCACCAGTCGTCCGAATGTATTGCTCCAAGAATATACACTCTGGTGTAGAGGCGCAATCCAACAATGAGCAGTGTGGCCGAGATCATAACCAACTCTGTCACTAACAACGCATGTCCTCGGTATTCCTTAACGTATCTGTCCTGACCGGAGTTTGCTGGTGTTGATATGCCCCAGTGGCTGTCCGCAGGTTGTGTTGCGGGCGCCATCTCGGAGGCGCGGCTCTCTTCTGATTTGTCCTCTTTGTGACTTCAGCTTCTAAGATCTTGGAGAGAGGAATCCAATGCAACGGCAATCCGGGGTCAGAGGCGATTAAAAACGCGCAACGGTGGAATCGGACACGATTAAATAATATGAAGTAAGACGGCGAGGCACTTCCGGATGGCCTGCTTGCGAGATTATCTACGCGTTACTATAAAACGTGCCTATCCATCCGCTCTGGTACATAGCGAGCTTGCAGGTATGGGACGCAACACACCACTAGCGGATACAAGGGTCGTAGTTTGTTGAACAAAGAAGGGGCTACTGAAGAAAAATGTTGCTACAGTCGAGGCGCTACTGAGATCCTTGCGCAAGCGGACAAGGCACTAAATATTCTCAACTTTACAAGATCCCCGGTGGCGGACTGCAGGGAAGTTTTCCCAGGATAGAAAGGCGGGGGAAGTGGGGAAGGTGGAGCCATTGAGGTGTAAGTTACCGTCGTCGGTTCATCGAGAAATGAGCGAATTACTCTTCAGAAGCAACCCCAGATTTAAACGTTAGGTTTGCCGTTTGGGTTTGGCATACTTATTCTCTCAACAAGCGATAAAGCCTCTCTGGGGATCATGTGACGAGTATATTCCTGCGGCATTTCCTCTCAGCTTTACCCCAGAATACACTTTAGTACCGGTAATTCTGTAGAGCTCCGATAGCTTTCCTAGTTCTTGAGAATGAAAAGCCACACTTGTATTTGGGCGGCGAATTATGGAGGAGCCAGCATCAGTCCGTGTCTTCAATTTCCGGGGAACGGACATCCGGGTGGCCTTCAGCTGGAACTCCATTAAGTTTGTCGTCGGGTATTTATCGCCTAGCCATCTCTTGGCTGGCTTCAGCGCAAGATTCCTTTAAATCTCCTCCATAACAATTTCTCTAGCTCATAACGATGCAAGAACAAGTCACATATATTAGGGGTTTACATCTCTCGCCGATCGAGCGAAAAATACTGTGCTGTTGAGTGAGAGTATCATTGACGTCGTGTGATCGACGTAGCTCCACTTTTTGCTTTTACTATGGTAAGACAAGACTTGATGGCGAAATTCCCGCCGAGTTGATGGACACACAGACTTTGGTAGGAATTTACTTTTTTATGTGAGAGAAACTCCGCCAGTGAGACAAACAGCTGTCAACCGCACATGGAACCCATGCTCGCACTCTATCGGTGCGGGGAACGCAGCTTCCATGTGTCCAGCATTCACCAATTACTAACATACATGTACTTGCAGCCCCTTCGCATTATCGCTGACAGATAGAGTTGTCTGCATAGTCGGTCGAGAGCGCTGAATAGAGACCGTCGGCCCCACCCATATTCTCACCGGTATGTAAGATCTTCCATAGATCCATTGCACCGCTAGCACGGTCAAGAGCAAGATTTCTTAACTGGGAGGAGCAGAATTTTTGAGAAGAGACGGTCTCCAGTAGCAGGGAGACCATATCCTTCTTGAACAGGGGTATCCCTTTAGCAAATTGTTTACAGGCTATGAGATGGATCTAGAGTACCGACACTGCAACGCCGATGTACCGGTAGAGTATATAGGGTACTCTGCATGCCAGTAAACGACAAAGATCAGTCTTGTCGTTGTTGAACTCATCCCGTCAGCCGTCTTCCAACCCACTTGAACCTTAAGTCTGTCTCTCTCCATCAGCCGTTACCAACAGTAGGGACACAAAGCCTGGTGCAATTTGCAACTATATACCTTCGCTCACTCCCGATTCCTACTCCAGTACTCAGTTGGAACGCTCAATCCCTGGCACATGGAAATTTGTTTTTTTTATGGCAAAGTTTTTCGATCTTCACTTCCAAAGTTACTTAGATTTTAGGCGTAAAAGCTAGCGTCCAAACTGCAAGGTTTACCTGCAATCATACAGAACGTCCACCCTTCACCGCGAGTTCGCTACTAAGTACGTACTTGCAAGGAGACTGAAGTGCTTGCATAAAAGCTCATATGTACGCTAATGAAACGACTGCTGCCTACCTTACCGACAAATAATTACTTCCAAGTTCCCTACAACCGCATCAGTCGACGAACAAACTATGGGGAAACTATTAGTGCTTTCCCTTGGATTCTCTGCTGGCCTGGGGTATGTTTGTGTCTGTCTATTTGATGTTCTTCAATTCTAACATTAGCAATTGCCCAGGACATGTCTCCACGGCTACAATTCGGGGGTCATCTCGTATATTATCTCTAATCCGCACTTCAATGTCTACTTCAAAACAGCCGATAAGGTGGACATTCTCGGTGCAGTCGTGTCGGTGTTTTCTGGAGGAGCAGTGATCGGGTCCCTGGCAAGTGGCCTGCTGTTGGACACATACGGGCGAAGATTGTACGCATTCTGCACCTTTTGTACTGGTGGGGGAGATCTGGACTTGCGATTGCGATATTGGGATCTGACTTCAGTTCACGCAGTACGATCCAAACCGGAGCGGTAATATCGATTCTGGGAGTCATACTACAAGCATCGGCCGTCACGCTTTCTATGATGTTGGTTGGGCGCATTGTTTCGGGGATGGCAATTGGGATGATGAGCGTGGGCGTGCCGCTATATATTTCGGAGTGCGCGTATGGTGTGATCCTAGACCGCAAGAAAAACCCTTGCGCCCTCAGTTTAAAACCCCGTACGCTAAAATCCAAGCGGCAGAGGAATCGCGCGGTTTCCTTCTAGGCTTTGTACAACTCATGATTTTAGTGGGTTTTGTTGCCTCGTCATGGTCAGTCGCCTGGAACCTCAACACTTTCGCTACTCATATGCTGATTCATGCTAATCAGGGTTGGATATGCTGCGCACAATGTCCCAAATGTGCAGCTTAATGCTTTCACTTGGAGATTTCCGATAGCTATTGCTGCAATCCCTGCCATCTTTATTGCCTTCGCTCTACAATGGCTTCCTGAATCGCCACGATACCTGGTCCGACAAGGGATGACTGAGCAAGCATACAAGACTATGGTGAAGCTGTACTATGACGGGACCAACCGCGAGTTCATCCAGAAGAGCATACAGGAGATCTCCCAGCAGTGGAAACGCGAGTGCCAGGTCATGCCAGCTGTGTCAGAGTACGTAGCACTTGATTGCGATATGTAGAGAAATGTTGCTGACGTATGAAAGCTGGGTCGTCATGTATAAGGTGCCGCAATGGAGAGCTCGAGTGTTCAACGCTGGGTTACCATCAGCGTTTACACAATTTACGGGAATAAGTGAGACTCTCGCCTGCATGCGCAGTTTCTCCATGTGTCTGACATAACTAGACATCATCACATATTACCAGGCCCAAATTTATAACGATCTCGGGCGATCAGATGCAATGTCTCTAATGTACGGTGCCTTATACCACTCGGTAGCACCATTAGCCGGTCTTTTTTCCCAACACCCTCTACCAGCTACACTCGCAAAACTAACACGGGTACATGTAGTCATTATCTTTATGATCTTCATCATTGACAATGCTGGCCGGAGAAAACCCCTTCTCTGGGGAACTCCTGCACTAGCCATGCTTTTCATCATCTTTACAATAATCAGTTCACAAATGCGAACCCCCGGTGGCGAGGTAAATAAATCCGCTTCTTCAGCCGGCGTTGGTATCATGTTCCTATTCAATATTATATTTAATTTATCGTGGGGCCCCATGAGTTGGACATATCTCGAAGTTATTGTATGATTACCCTCCCCCCATAGCTATTTTGTCCGTTAACTCACCTGAAGCCACTACGAGTAAGAGGGAAGGGAAGTGCGGTTGCGGTAGGTGTAGGTAACTGGACAATGAATGTTATTGTCTCCCAAGTCTCACCGCAGGCAATGAATGCGATTAATTGGAAGTATTACATCGTTTATGCTGTCTTTAGTACATCTCTCCAAACTCGGCGATAATGGCTGTGGGGGGCTAACTGGACACAGTGTTGGTGGTAACATTTCCTTCAGTCTGGTTTTACATCAAGGAGCCGATGGGGATGTCGTTGGAGGCTATCGATAAGCTGTGGCAGGACAATCCACAGTCGGACCCGAGTAGTAGTATGGAGTTGGCCAAGTGGAGCGCCCCGCCCAGGCTTGAGCATATGCATGCGGAGGGAATGGCATAATATCCTTTAATATCTTGGTTTTTCCTTTGTCTCCTCTTGATTACGTGCGTATCATTAACGTTTATACATACAGTTATGGCTGGAGGTATTTTGATTGTTTCTATATATATACCCTTCATCTTCATGGGCTTACCTTCTTGTATGTACTCTACTCGTCTATGCCTAGTTGCTGTGTCCAGGTGGTCTGTACGTACATATGTACAAGTATATATATGTTCAGTCCGATAGACGAACCGTGCCTGTTCATGAACTTAAGAGTCTCGTTCACGAACTGGCGCTAGTTTACGATATTAAAGACACTTTCACGAACTGGTCAAAAATATCTCGAAATTTTTTTGCTAGTTTCCGAGTTTAAGCTAGTATTGAGAAGCACTTGATCATTCTTTGCCAGTTGATGGCATATCGTGGACTTAAACTACATCACTGAACGGGGAAATTTAAAGCTTAAGATAATTAATCAACAGGGCAACACCCTACTCCTCGCTATGGTGATATTATGGGGCTATACTTATATCATGACTGACTGCCATCAACTGTATGTACATTGTACTGCTAGCATGCCCACCATCTACCATCCCTAAGTTTCATTGGAAGCCAAGTGTGAAACCAGTTGGAAAACAAACGGATGAAGCCATGCAACGGCGGGGTCAGATCATATCATTTCAGAGCATTGTTTCAGCAGATACGGTGAGATTCTTCGTGTTGAAAACTAGGTGGAATCACGGAAGTTTGTTAGTTTGTTTGTTTGTTAGCTGGTTCCAATTCGCAAATTGGTTAAAAATATTGCAAACTTTCCTCTCCAGTTCGCAAACTGGAGGGTTTGCCCATGGGACGGAACATATGCATACTTATGCTCACCTACTATGGAACGGACAGACAGTTTCTGCTCGTTCGTGATATGATATCTTATCTTAGTTTCTTACCCGAAGATGGCTGCTAGCATAACGCGCGATATCATATATGCTGCCAAGCATAAGCCACTGCCCCCCGCATTCGGCTTTTCAGGCTTTCTTCCAAAGAACGTGAAAGCAAGCGAACATGCAGTGTTGCATCCAGGAAAAGGAAAATGAATATCCAACGACCGCCACGACACACTGCATCTGGTCTCCGATCGATGGACCGACCCGCCGCGAGCCATGGCCACATGGGATGGAGTGGGGAGTGGGGTATTTCTTTGCTTCTTTGTTTCTTTGCTTCTTTCGAGTCTATCGGCATGCACAACGGTGAGCAGTAGGCTAGAATGTTCCTTGAGGCGAATTAAGGCGAAGGTCAATTCGAATGGTGGGGCAATCGCGAGGGTCGTCCACAAGTGATAGAAATGCCAAGCAGCCCTAAGTATGTGCTCGTACTCGACACATCCGATTATCCTAGCGAACTGAGCGGTACTGGAACCGGTGGTCGGGGTTGTACGTGCATAGGGAGGAAATATCGGCACTGGGGTGACAGAACCACACGGGGTTTACGGCGCGGATTTAGGCGACTGTAGGACAACTGGGGGCAATGGGATGAGATTGCAAGGTATCTTTGGACTTTTTGGGGTAAGTTTTGAGCTAAGTTTTGAGTTTGATAGTAGCTCGTTAAATCTCGCTCGAAGAATTAACGGGTGGACGAGATGACTTACTAGGGATTATGACTGTGGACTATACCAAACCAATTATTATTATTCATGCTGACAGTCTCGAGGCAGACATAGTTGATGTATGCTTGGTATTTTTCGGACGGCACGCCCCATGATCTGGCGTAGCCTACAATTCTCAGTTTGGTTCAGGCTTGCTGAGTGGTGAGTGATTGAGCATGATTGACAACATAAATGCTCGTGGATATTGTCTGTGATGAGAACTTTCACAGCCAGAGAAGAGAGGATACCTCAAATCTACTGCGCCGAGATATGCTATTTAGACGACCGCCCGAGATTGACAATTTGTATATAATTACGACAGTAATGACGAATTTGGTAGATATACCGAGGTAAAATGGCAGCACAATTTGGTATAGGAATGAGTCGCAAATAATAGTCTCCAAGTTAGTAGTAAACAGGCGAATGACAAATGTTCCAACCTCACCTGTCAGGTTTGAACATTCTGCAGCCAAGTGCCCTATTGTGATTCACTGATTCTCATGGCAGCGCATTTACCACTGGAATATTAGGTCACTGATGCACGCTGAGCCGGCAAGTGCCTGATGCATATCAATTGGTTGTTTTAAGTGTAGTGTGAAGTCTAGTACGTACTGAGTAGATGCAGATTCACTGGATATCACCTGGTAATATGTCGCCATCCACATACGTATAATTATTTTCCCCGATTAAAACACCCCGTTGCATATCCCTAACATCAGGATGCTGCCGGTTTTATTTTCATCCACAAACTTGATCCTCTTACTCTAACGCACAGAAATCCCCGCATCTACAAACAGGTCCTGAGATGTGGGTCTACGGATGTTTGATTACTCAACATCCTATAATTTATACGTAGCAGTAGAAAGGCCTCGTCTATTACGTCTAAGTGTTCTACTATTATCGATGTCGCTGAGGAATACGTAACTGCTTAGGTTACCATCACCTATGGAATAGGTGTTAACCCGAATGGCCTATTAATATTACTTGGCCAACAAGAAGTTTGTCAGCTCAGAAATATGACACTCATCCTCATATACCATGTTAGGTGTACCTAGTTTAGTTATAACTAAGGCTAATGCGCACTTTACGGTTTATCTTGCTGTCATCCTGTACTTTCTGTCATTTTTCTGCAAAACCCTAGCCACCGTACAACATCACTGCACGACGCGTTCACCGTGTTAGGAGGCTCGAAATATTCAACTACACCCGCTTGGGGTGAAACAGTTTGCGAATGGCTTCTAGATACAGAGCGCGGTGGCACCTTCACTACAGTTTCCAAATTGGCATTTAATTTTCACTACAGGACTTCATGGTTGGGACGTGTGTAACAGATGGTCGGAATTGATGAATCTACACTGAAAAAGAAAGTAATGTTTCCTAGGCCAGCAATTAGCAGGGAATAACGAAAACAGATACTCGGGGGATTTCCTTGGCATTAGGGTCCTTCACGAAACCCTGGAGAGTTGGTTCCAATGCCTATCAACGAGTGATACAGTTGGGAACTGCAGGCAGGAAACCGTGGCTGAGGGGAGTCTGACCGTGTTAGGGTAGTTATACATCCTTACGTAGCATTGGTACTAAGTTTCCACCAGCCAAAATAGCATTAATATAATATACTATCTCGACAAACATCATACATTCTATCTAGGGAAACAATCTCCCTCTGCAAGTGTCTATAAGCCTCTACTCAATGAAATACAAAGGAAAAAAACGCTGACAAATAAACAGTCTCTATGCAACAACAAAATAACACCATCTTCATCCTGCCCATCTGAACACCGAATAGTCCGGTTTCTTGCCCTTGCCAAACCTGTCAGAAGCCGGATCACCAGTTTCGCCACCACTAACACTACCACCAACTATATCGATTGCCGCTTCACCCCTGTGAACTCTCCAGAAGTTAGTCACCTGAAGAGTCTCCCGGTCAAACAACCACTCCCATTTATCGACAAATGCGACGCTCCATTCCCAGCACCGCTCGTCCCACGGAGTCTTCCCCCAGACTCGAAGACCTCGTTCGATGTCTTGACATAATTCTTCTTCATCCAAAGTTTCGTTGAGCACTGCTTCTAGGATTCGATTGCGAATTGCACTCGATGGAATTATATCAACATAGGGATGATGTTCCACCTCGAGCTGCAGTCTAGTCGGCACCAGACACGGGGCGGAGGTGGCCATCGCCGTAATGACACGTTCGAGCGACAATGGCTGGCTTCCTGTCGCCGAAAACTGGCCGGTTAGGAACGGCGAGGTTGCATTGTCAGATCGATACTGCTGCAGTCCGATGCCCATGATTTCTAGGTTCATCAGAATAGCAATTCTAACCGGAAGGATCGAAATCGTCAAGAATGGTGTAGCGTCGTCCGGGATATCGGCCGCGGCTGGTTGTATATATCCTACAGCGTAAATGGGTTGTGATTGCTGGTCGCCCAAGGTAGTTCGTAGGGAATGTCCTAATCGATCTATCTCGTCCCCTGAGGGAAGGTATCTGTCGGACTCTCTAGCCGAGGCAAGAGTGGATAAAGACGAGCGGATGGCGGTAGGCGGCTGCGAGCTGCGCGACATGTGCGTAGTGAGTGTTGCGGCAATGGGATACGAGGTTGCAAGGCTTGACCATGTATTAGGTGCATCAAGGCCTCTACTCTGTCGAAGGGCTTCATCAACCTCTGGCGGTGGTGTGTATCCCACGTCACCGCTGGTAAGTCGTTCCTCCAACTCTAGAAGACGGCGTTTCTGTTTCTGACCTGCTCCAGAGATAGAGATCAGTACTGGATCGTTTCTGGGAGATTATGGTTCTATCGATAATAAATTGGGACTTACGATACGCTCGTTGTGCAACTCTATTCTGGATCCTCCTTCTCTCCTGTCGATTGGAGGTGGTTGCAAGCTCACGCTCTTCCTCTTCGGTCAGAAACTTCCTCTGGAATTGCGTGTCTTCACCGGCCGCCAGCTGGTATTGCTCGGCTTGATAGGCGTTGGATGGGCTTGATGGTTCCTCCATAGATGAATGCGAAGTTATCGTAGGTAGGTGATGACGGTCTTCCAGAAAAGTTCTAATAGGAGCTATCTTGTTCTCACTGCGTGTGTCTTTCTCAGCTCTCAGCGGGAATATCAGGAAATTTATACGGCGAGTTCACACAAAGCGAATCTTCCAGTTCATAAATAACCACTCTAATATTTACGAAATAGACGGTAAGCATCTAGAACTCCGAACGATGCACTGACTCAGGCTTCCAGAAGCTTTGAAATGTTCCATGCCGTATTTCTACAACGCATCCGCATATCGTCTGCTTCGCCCAAATCCAAATGCGACATCGGCATTAAGCACAAACGCTCAGCACAATGACATAGCATCCATCTGTCAAAATTCATCATAATATGGGAACGGAAGGTACGCTTTAGGCTTGGAGACGAGAGGATGCCCTGTTGATAACGATAGACGGCATCTAGGACGGTCCGAAAGATCGACGTGCGACATTCGATATCCGATTGGGTATACAAATATGCAACTACCTCCGCTGTGAGCTGTGTCTGTTTTGGGACAAAAATCTAAGCGATGATGAGGATGATGAGATGAAAAAGTTTTTCAAAGGATTGCATAAGTTGCCGCTGCGCACTGCTCGAATAATGGGATGGTGGAGTTTGTTATACTCCTATCTCCTGGGCGCGGCGACGGTAATCTAAATTCCGTCTTACACGTGTGCTATACAGCTTACGTACCGTTTGATTCGTTCGGGGCCAAAGAATCCGATCTCTCGATTAGTAAGTACCTGGTATACTGACGCTTCTGCAGGCACAGCCTGCATCCCTATTGCCTCGGCGACTACGTTACAGCTCTCTGAAAGTAGATATTGGCTTACCCCAAATCCACCATTTCAAATTATTTCCATGTCATAGTGACATAGTATTTGCATTTAGATGGTTCTTGGTGTTTCTTGGTGTTTCTTGGCGGTTAATAATTCGCCTCTCGAGTGATATTGCATGACTGACCCAATAACAGCCCTCACCCGCCTGCAATAACCCTGGGATGAAGATTGATTGATGGATACCCAAAAAAAACGAACTAAGGAGGAATAGTCTGGCAGTACCTACCAATAGGAAGAGAAGGCACGGTGGGGAAAGTACCAAAAGTTAAATCTGAACGACATTTTTGTACTCGAGTTCTTCGAATCTATGCTAATAAAATGCCATAAAAGGGTATGCCACAATCTGAAACTCGTGCTGACAGTGCTAGGAGAAAGGCTTATCTCTTCCTTCGTATAAAGGAACCACACAAAGACATTGGGTCTCTTTCACAAACAATGAATCATCAATTCGGCCAAATTTATACTGCATGTAGCCACACCCACCTAAGTCCAAATTTAAAAACAGCGTACAAAAATAACTCAGTCCATCCACCATCTATCGTAAGTCCTATTCCCTCAAGAACACAAGGTCCGCCACTTTGCCACAGTTTCGATTCTTACCTTATATCCGAGTAGATACGGGACTCCACACGCCCCTTAGTTATATAGAGCATACAATCCATCCGACCCCAAAAACCACCACTCCATTCCAGGAAGTGCTTTGTCATCATCATAGACCAATGGCCGAGCCATCATGGCAGCGTTGAAGTGGACAGCCTACTCATCTTTAGCAATTACTCCATATTAAGCAATGAATCTACCCTTGCGAATTCATCCTTCTTCTTAGCCTCCTCCTTCTTCTTCTTAGCCTCCTCCTTCTTAGCCTCTTCCTTCTTCTTCTCTTCCTCTTTCGTATTCCTCAATGCCTCAACCTCGAGATAGCTCAGGAAAACGGCAGGAGTAGCGTAGTATCCGCCGTTTGGCGCGATGAGGGGTTGGATAGTACCATCAGGGTGGTAGACATAAAGGATGTTGCCTGTGTAAGACATTGTTGGAGCGGGTACTCGCTCAGGGGAAAATACAATCCGTTTCGAGGAGGAGGATGTGATGGTGGTGATGGTGGTGGTGGTGGCAGTGGTGGCAGTGGCAGTGGCAGCGGCGGCGGCGTAGCGGTGGTAGTAGTAGTGGTGGAAGAGGATATTCAGAGCCGAATGATGGTTGTCAGATGATGGAGAGGAAAGCAAACAAGCGAAAAATGTGGGGGAATAGGGGTCTTTTAAGCTAGGGGAGCAAAGGCTGGTCTTTGAATGGCAAGAGGGAGATACTCGGCGGTGACGGAAGCTGATGTTTTCATTCTAGAGGGAATACTCGATGGTGCGGACATTGAAGTATTCATTCTAGAGTTATCCGCAGCAAATTTTGGAGTTCGTTGACCTCGAGGCGAATAAGATTCATTCACCATCAGTGGACAAACATGAGGTACTAATCGTTAATACAAAGAACTCTTCTCGTTTACGGAGCGATATCAAACATCATTTAGCTTGTAAAAATAACCCCAGGTGTTCCGGAGGTGAAATCAACCGCGTTTGCCGAAACATCGCGGCTCTGAGCAAACTTTGAGCCATACATAACACCGTAGCCTTCTATTGATGGCCACAATCGTCTAGGCAATCTTTTAACTTGAAATTATGTAGTCTCCATAGTACAATCACACGAGGAGAAAATGTAATTAAATCTCTGTGATTTCTGCTTTAGTGTTCTGGACCTCGGCTGACCCGTACCCCCTGATCCATTGATATAGGACGGGAATAAAACAACGATATTTATTCAGGATAACCTCCTGAGGAGACGTATTTTGCAAGATAATCCTTAAGTCTGATTTTTATGTAGTATACCTTGATTTTTCGAACATAATCTGCAACATAGCCTTTCGGTTATCACAACTTGAAAAATACTCCGGATCCATCATTCTGCTAACTACATCCCCAATATACCGTGATCTTTATAATTGTTATAGTGGACAATTGGGTCATCTATATCATCTACATTCTGCCTGAGCAGTGGCCGCATCTGGCATACACAAGACTCAAAAAATAGCCTGCAATATACAATCTCACACATGTTTTTTTTTATTGCAGGTCACTCGGTGAGCACCATTGAGTCTAAGCATCTCCATAGAACTTGAAGCACTGGTTGGAAGGGACTAAGAAACATGTGAACTAAGAGCTAGGCACTGACAGTTACATCGGCAAAAGTGCAAATCGACTATAGGCTGCGCTATGCGCACACGCGCAGCTCATAGCAAGCTTCCCGTGGACCCCTGCGCGACGCGCAGTCTATAGTTATCTATAGTCGATTCATAGAGATGTGCGCGTGGGCCTATGGAACTATATACGGCTGCCCGCCGGAGATGGACCTATACCTGTCTTTACTACCTGTAGTCTTCGCTGTTTTACCGGTACTATACACACTATCGCTGCGAGTCCGCTTGAGAGCCCGCTGGCGCTTGAGAGCCTGCTTCAGAGCCTGCTTCAGAGCCTGCTTGAGAGAGCCGCCCTTGAGAGAGCCGCCCTTGAGAGAACCGCGTTTGAGAGAGCCGCGCTTCGGGAGGAGTAGAGTTTTCCACGGGAAGCTTTTGGCCGATGGAAAACTCTGAGTTTGTGGAAGCTTTGGCTAATAGAAGGCTCTAAGTCTGTGGAAGCTTCACGCTGCACATACTATACATCACGCTGCACACAACAAACTTGAAAGCAAGCTGCCAGATACACTTCATTGCACACTCCCCAGTACGCTCTGAAGTACACTCCTGATTGCACTCGATGACACACTCCCAGCCTGCTTGACTTACAGTCTCATGTAGCTCTCAAGACGCTCCCAAGTACACTCCGAGTACGCTCCCAAGTACACCTCCGAGTGCGTTTACAAGTACACTCCCGGGCATGCTCTCAAGGACCCTCCCAATTGCACTCGATGGCACACTCCCAGCCTGCTTGACTGTACGCTCCCAAGTAAGCTCCCAAGACGCTCTCAAGCACACTCCCGAGCACTCTCTCAAATACACTCCCAATTGCACTCGATGGTACACTCCCAGCCACCTTGGCTCTACGCTCTCAAGTACACTCTCAAGAGGGAAGACACTCCCAATCTCACTTGACTGCATGCTCCCATGTATGCTCCTGCATGATCGATCCAGAGACTTGCTGAGTTGCATACGCCAGGCACCGGGAGGCGTGAGGCTGGTGGCGTAAGGCGGGCAGTGTTTGGCGGGCGGCAGGCGGCGTGTGGCAGGTGGCAGGCGGCATATGTTGGCCGAAATCATGACGTTGGTCGATATGGTAGTCTGAACCTTATCTTTAGCGCGACCACTACGACAAGATTTCATGATGCTTCAAGGTCATGGTGTTGGCAATTGCAGCCTTAGATTCTGCCGGAAAGGTAGACAATTGGATATCGGGGAGAGCAGATCTCCGACTCAGTTTTCTCAGCGGAATCTGCAGCCAGTTTCCCGTCGATTTTGGGCATATGTGTGTGCATTCGGTCCGGGGCTGATGGTCATGATGGTGATGGTGATGGTGATGGTGATGGTGATGGTACCGAAAGCACTTAGTCAAGTAGGTTGGCTACGTCAATGTCAATGTCAAAGCTTTAACAGACTTAAAGCCTTCTATTGGCCAAAGCTTCGACAAACTCAGAGTTTTCATACGGCGAAAACCTTCCCGTGGAAAACTCTACTCCTCCCGAAGCGGGGTTTTGTCAAGCGCGGCTCTCTCAAGCAGGCTCCCAAGCAGGCTATCAAGCAGGCTCTCAAGCAGGCTCTCAATCGCCAGCGGGCTGTAAAGTGGACTCACAGCGATAGTGTGACCGGTATAACAGCGAAGACTCCAGGCAGTAACGACAGGTATAGGTCAATCTCCGGCCGCCAACCGTATATAGATCCATAGGCCCACGCGCACATCTCTATGAATCGACTATAGATGATTATAGGCTGCGTGTGTGCGCGTGTACGCGTAGCGCAGTCTATAGTCGATTTGCACTTTTGCCGATGCTCCAGTCGATATCCGCATATCTCCCCTCCATTTCCTCCTCCTGGTCCTAAGCTTAGTCTTTGACGTTCATTGAGATGGACTATACCCTGTTCCTAATTGGTGTGCATGGCATTGTGACAGAATGTCTGGATGTGTCCTACCTCATCACAATAGATAGAGGGTCCTAGTCCTTGCTATGGATACTATTGGTAATTGGGTCCCGGTCGGAAGTAAGCAGGATCCTTGTGTGTGTTCGGAGGTGGGAAGCTCATTGGTGTGTGCGGAGGTGGATGGTCAGCTAGGATGGCGTACACCGTTGCAGTCTGGTAGCCTCCATATCTGGGCTCATTCCCCTTCCTCATCTGGAAGGTCCAGGGCTCGAAGGCCTTCATCATATTGTCCATTTTCGTGTTTCGGCATGAGCGATAGGAATTTCCTCCACTTTTTACATGAGTGTATACGGTAACTCGTAGTGCTAACCCTTAAAAAGCTAGCTGTGTTACGCGGTTCTTCAATGTAGAATCTTCTGCCTGAAAGTAATTGCGTCGCGGACTGGCAGAAATTGAATCTTACTGTAGCGTACATGCATTATTTTCCACACCAGATGAAATTGGAAACAGTAGATCAATTTCTTTTTATGGTATATCCAGCGCCGTGCATAGAGCACGGAAATACTCATCCCAAAGCTGTTCTTGGTAAACTCATTGTCAACGTGACACCTTCTAAACGTACGTATCCGCACTGCTTCACTTGGGTTGTAGCAGTCGTACATGCCCGGGTAGGCCTGGAAACCCTGCCACATACATCTAGCAATTTCATATATCTCCAACATCAGATACCCACAGCTACCTGCAGACATGTCGTATACATGCACTTCTATGAGAATATCACTTGATATCTTGCAACCGAGTTCTGGAAGTGCCTATAAGAGTACTTTCCCGTTTTGCGTTGGTCGTCAATGCAACCCCCTAGTGGGGACATGTGATATCACTCGATGGTTTATTCTCCTGCCGGATCAGAAAGTGTCATTCTTTTCAGAATCCGGCAACTTTTATGTATGAATAACGTGCGACTCTTTATACCCTGCATCAGCGTTTAAAACTAAGCCTTCTGCTGGTAAACTATTCCACGTCGTCGACCATGGGAAACACCATATTCTCCATCCTCCTCCTCCTCCTCGTCTCCGCAGCCTCTCCAAACAACTCCTAATCGACACCATCCTCTCCAGTACTACCAACGATCTCAGTTCCTAGCATGGTACGCCCATCCCCCCACCCCTCTTCCGCCCCACTAGCCCCCAGCCTGCGACATCCACCCAGCAATAACTTGCACCTTCACCAGCCAATCCCTTTCGATCCTCTCCACAGATGTCGATTACAGTTTCTACACTCAACTCTCAAACACCTGTCAAGACCTCACCCCTCTCTCGCCGCACTACCTCCACATCTCCCTCTCTGGCTCCGTCGACTTCTCAATCGCCCTCAGCAGCACAACGACCAATGCTCTGAAATCCATCGCACCATATCCAGAAACCTGGGATGTCGTGTATGCCGCAGACTACAATGTCGCCGGCGAAGTCTATGTGCCCCTCTCGCACTTCAATATCGTTAAAACCCGTGCGCTTGGGTTGGCGTTTAAAGCCTTCCGCTCGCCTACCATTCCAACGACGTTGAAGCTGGCTGAGATCGTCCCCAAGCCCCCCGCAGGAAGAAAGGTTCCGAATAAGAAGAAGACGGGGAGGCTGGTGTTCGCGTGTACAAGGCCGGATAGTATTGCGATTGGAATTGACGATGGGGTGCCGGGAAGATGATGAAGGTTACGTTTTTTACCGTTGGGAATTCGTTGTATGATAACGCGGGGAATTTCACGGCGGTGTATAGGGAGGCAATTGCACGAGGCACCAGGTACCCCCCCTTCTCAGAAGCAGAAAGATGTTACTGATGGAAATAGATAGCGCTACATTCGATAACGCATCCTAAGCTAGAGGCATTGTCAGTACCACAGATCGACGCTGAGTATTCACAGTCCCTAGCCGCGGCAAAGCAAAGCTGAGAAATAGAGTGACGACAAAGTACTTCCGTGCACCGTACGGAACTGATGGTGCGATTATAAGGCAGCGGCTAGAGGCAGCTGTAGGCGACGTGTCGAGGGTTATAAATTGGATTTCTTCCTTTCACTCCGAAGAGGGAGGTGATTACTGACGTGGATGTTAACCAGAGCGTCGATATCGAAGACTGGCTCTGGGGAGAGAGTGATACACCGTGAGAGCAGGCTAAAGCGGTAAAGCGGGATCTGAAGAAGGGAGGGAACCTTATTTGTTTGCCACCATCACCTCTAAACCCCCTATGGCTGAGTGACTAATGGTAAATAAACATAGGTTGCGCACTACTTGTATAACTCGATTGTCGAGTACTTTCCAGAGTTTATTGCGCTGGCGAAGACGACGGGGAAGAATATTATGAGGGTGGACCAGTATTTAGAGGATCCCAGTGCTCCGCTGTTGTAGAGGGAGGTGTTGGATTGGGTACCCGACTCACTGATTTGGAGAATCAAGGGATGCTAGGAGGTGGTTTGCGGTGTTTTGTATCGAAATGTCTGATATAATACCGTCCTCCCTCCCCACCAACTTAAAACGAAGCAAGTCGGAGGATGTACAATTTCATTTAGTTTACTCTCTGAGAGGGCATCTACAATTAGTTACTGCGCGGTTTACGATCTATCTTTGAAAACCCAATAGACCTACCGATACCGTCCCCCATGCCGAGTGATATATACATACAAGCCTCAACGCACTCCACATCCCCCCTCTAAAAATGCGGCACCCCAGCACTCGCCATCAACAGATTCAGCACACTAAACAACCCCTCACCTAATATTAACCCACTTGCAAGCACCACTAGCAACGTCTGCTTACTCTCTCCCCCCGATCTCGTCCACAAATACTGCACCAGTCCCCCCACCGCCCTAGCCAACGTAAACGATGGCGTATTATACATTCCCACCGCGACCGCAATTCCCCCAGGAATCCACGGGTTTCCTTTGTACCTCCCCCATCCCCTCAGCACCGTACTCCCCGCAAACACCGCCGCGAACACCACCGCAAACCGCCACGCGCCGTCAGGCAGGCCCTTCCCGTACACGAGCCGCGAGCAGTCAATCCATACGTATGCGGTAGGCACCTGGAACAAGGCTCCCGGGATCGGGTACACGGAGGAGTAGATTCTATATGTCCATGCAGAGATGACGGCGCCAAAGACGCTGCCGATTAATTGGCCATAGAACTGTGCGCGTGGCGCCGCCCCGATAAGGTGTCCGGTTTTTAGGTCCTGCATTATGTCGCCGGCTTGTTGTGCGCCCGCCTCCGAGACAGCGCCGACGACGAGGTTGATTGCCACTGCGGCGGGGTTGCTGACTGGGACGAGGAGTGCGAAGATTAATTGCGTGAGTTTAGAGATACCAGAGACGGGATTGAGGTCGGTTTGGCCTGGGATGGTTAGATTGGAAGGGGGTGAGAGGGGAAAGGGTTACCAAGTGCGCGGACACCCATGACGCTTAAGACTAGAGCTAGGAAGAAGGCGGTGATGGTGGCATACAAGGGGACTTGGCCGAATACGATCCCGATAGTGACGATGCAGAGTATACCGGACGCTATTAGTCCCCAAACCACAACTGGCATCGGCACCAAGTCTTCCGGGCGCGCATCCTGTTCGGGTTCGTCTTCCTGATCACCGGACTTGGAGGGTGTCTTCCGCCTTCGAAGCCCAGGAAACCGACTAGATCCGATTTCTGGTTCCTCATCAATATCAGACAGGCGCTGGTAACTTCCTCGCCGTTGCGCGTGCCGCTTGTTTAGGACAATGCGAATGAACGGTTCCAGTATAATGCCGGCCAGTGAAATGATACTATCCGCCAGCATCACCGCCAAACTCACCCAAACGATCCAACCTCTACTACCTCCAGCCCAGTCACCCACAGGACCCGGTGCCCATCCATTCTTTTTCGCAAGAGGGCTTAGCAATCCCCAGCCCACGAACGCCCCAAAGAGCATGTGAGCCGTAGTTTGCGGTCCCATGATGATTCCCTGACCCACATATGCCGGAGATGGGTTGAGCGTCCAGAGCCAGTGACTTGCTGCAGCAAAACCAAATATCGGCAGATCGCGAATGATGGGGAAGAAGTACGAAATCAAAGTCTAAAATTTACATCAGACCTTTGATACTTTATTCTGCATACGGTGACTCACATAAACCCCGCTCATGGCGAAGGAATAAAACAGCATCCTCGTCTTCTGCTTCCACCCCGAACCATCTTGAACGCCGACATCTTCGGCGTCATGAGCAATCGCCAACAAGATAGTTGACGACGACTGTCTGTGAGTCTCTATCGGCGCGTTCCGCGTCTTCTCGCTTCCATGAAGAACCGAAATCCTGCGTTTTCCCATAACATGAGCCTTTCCGCCACCCAAAAAATCAACGGCGGGACGGTATACATCAGCGCGGTTGCGGTGCCGGAAGGAAACTTCAGCTTCTCGCGGATAATGACCTGCTTTCTGAGCGGAACTGCAAAGAAAACGCCAAAAAAGGCCACCCCGAGACCCCAAAAGATCAGTTTTGATGTCGAGAGGTATATCGGACCTCCCTCACTTGGCTTGAGCAGACGTTCAAGGGCCGGAATCACGCCTTTAACAGATCTAATAATCAGCCAAATGGAAAATATGTGCAGAGTATGGGGTGGGGATGATGGCTTACCAACAAACCCTGCGCTCAGCGGCATCGACCCCACCGCCACAGCAACCGTTTGAACCAAAACATTCTCCACCGGAGTGAAGGGGAGTTCAAGTCTATGCGCTAGACTTCTGAATATTGCGAACCCGATCAACGACGAGGGCATGCTCATCATGGAGACCCAACCAGCTTTTGCATACGGTGTCAGCTCTCGCTTTCCCGACGGATGAACGCGACTCACTCTGCAGTCCAAAGTACATGTTTGAGAAGTTCACCTTCACATACCATGTCAGCGCCAAAGACCGGTCATCGGCTCCAGTATACGCACCACAGTCCCCACTAGCAGCCCCACAATGACAGCGCGCACGGTGAATTGCCGCTCCCCTCGTGTCCTGTCGTAGGAACTTGTAGTACCCCTCACATCCGATGAAGCCTCGAGATCGTCTCCAGATACGTGAGGATCGCTGTGCAAAGACATCTCGAGCGCATGAGGGTCCGGGTTCTTGGTGATGGTGGTTGTGTCGCCATGTAAGTCGCTTTGTACCGAGCGGCGTCGGGATGGCATAAGTACTAGGGGGAGGGCTGGGAATTCCCTCCCTTCGCTAGTGTTGGATGGGTGGCTGTCGCTGCGATTCGTGACAGGGTCTCGGAACGCTATCCGACGCACTATGACGTACTCGGTGAAGCGGTTACGGCGAACGCGGAGAGGTATCTGTAACGCTTCTGAACAGCTACCGGTAGTTTAGCGAATGGAGAAGAGACGATGGGATCAGAGCTGCACGCTGGAGAGACCATACATTCGTACATCCATTTCTAATCTAATCTAATCTAATCTAATGAGTTTGTGCGTCGGGAAAAATGAGACTTATATATCTCGCTCAGACTTATTCGTCTCGCTCAGACTAATAATCGCGGAGATGTAAGGAGAGAAGACTTAGCTGCTGGCTGGAGTTCCCATATATTGCGGAGCCCAATTGAGTGGCCTCGTAAAATGTCTACACCATCACTTGTTCTGGTTGATCGGTTGATCGCGAGCAGCATCATAAAACTGAGTGGACGCACAAAATCCTGGGCATTCCACTAGCAAACAGCGCCACAACTGGAGAAAGGCGCATTTTGGTGCTGCATCTTTTCTTCGTTTGCAGACCCGTTTCAGGGAGCAACGATGTAGAGTAAAGTCTTGGCGTACATGAGATACTTCATTGCTTTTGGTTTCTATGTTATTGAAAGCATTTCCATAACTTCAAGCATGACAATAAAAGCAACCACAGATTTCGCATTCCAAATACACAAAAGTTATTCAGTTTGTTCTTCCTTTGAACCATCATTTTCATCATTTTTTACCACCATATACGTTGATGGCGAGCGTAACAGTTACCTTCAAAGAATCGACCTGCTTAGTTGCAGACTCCTTTTCAGTAGGTATCAATTTAATCAATGCAAACGCAAAGGCCTAATACCCGAATGTTAGTTCATTCTTTCACCTCATTCTTCTCGATATGTACCACTCACATCCACGCCCTTTTCCAGTGCCACAAGCGACAATCTGATGGGCTCAACAAAGGGAATCAGCGTGACGATCCCTCTTTTCCCAATGACCACATTCAGCAGCGCTTTATGGACCTCGACAAACGTCGTAAACACCTGTACGATCGTCTTCGCCTCGGTTGCGGGGAAAGGTGTGCCCTGAAGGTCTTAGCATCCATCACTCGTTTATAGGAACACACGCAATGTACAATTAGCTTTGGAATGACTCCTCCAACTTTGGTGATGATGCGGCTGAACCCTGCGGCGATTATCTGGCATGCCATTAGCATCGAATGGGATATTGAACAAAGCGGTATGGGAGGGTACGAACAACGCCTTGAGACGGAGCATTCAAGAAAGTAATCGTTTCAACTTTGATGCGAAGCTCGTTCGAAGTATCGGTCAGGTCTTTGACGGCGGCAGTGACCTCCGAAGACTTGATTGCGTGGGCTGCGGCACAGCCCAGGGCGAGCACGGAAGTGAAGACGCGGGGGAAACGCATTTTTGTGAGAATGGATGTGTATGGATGGTATCGAGATCAATTGAAGGTGGACAGACGCCCCACCAATGTTTATATATCCGCAACTGTCTAGGGAAACGCAACAGCGGGTTCTTGATCTAGATCTCTGTCGCCGATGAATACGTTGGATATAGCGTACTAGCCGGAGTTGAGAGTCGTTTTCCCAATAGCCAGATCAGAATTAATAGTGGTGGCGGTTTGATTTAATTTCCTATATCGAAAGGTGAAGTGCGGGTAGCCGGTCCTAACGGTCAACGGCTCCCCGCATAATCGAGACCTCAATGAGGTTATTGTTCGCGAGAGTCGAGGCCGATGGCCACTTCAACCGCCGCATCGAATAAGGAGTGCATTATCCCCATTACTCACTTCTCAATATATCAAATAAACAAGACGGTTTATAAAGGACACAACCCCCCAGTCCAGTCAACTCAGCTGCCAAAAATCACACGGAGATGGGCGCGGAGATGTTGCGTGGAACGTTGTTCAGCCATCTAGTATTAACATAACAGCGACAGTCTCTGGGTGCATATGGCATGCCGAGGCCTTGTTCCATGAGTCGCATAATGTTAACGAATAAGTCTTCTCGAACTAACTGGGTGAAGGGTTGCGAACTACTAGTTTGGTCTCAGTCGACTTGCTCCTCGGCCGGCTGGTTTGCTAAATGAGCTAATTGCCTTGTTACAAGGTTGCTAATTAGTATATCTGCCAGCTCTAGCTTATTTTGCCACACAGTCGATTCTCTACAAGGCAGATTCCTCGACAGGAACATATATTTCGAGCAAATAAGAGTCACGCATGAATCTTGAGCGTCTGACGGCATAAATACTCTTCTCCCACCTTCCCCACACGCACTCCCGCATTGACACGGGTAGGTACACGGGTCAATTCTTCCTCGAATTTCTAAAAAGTCTCCTGGTGCTGGTATATCGTTTAACATTGCTGTCAAGAGGGGTGGGTACTCCTATAAGATCTGCCAGATGGCCTGGCTAAGGGGTAGCTCAGCTGATACTGTTCCAGGCTCCGCAGGTGGTACACTCCAGAGCCCTGATAGAAACCTTTGCGGACTCACTCCTCGGGTAGCGGATTTTTTGCAATTCGGACGATGCAGGCAAGCGGTGACATGTAACTACGAAATTGTAGTGCTACTTGACCTGCATGAGAATTGCACAATGCTGCATGTTAATGGCGATGATATTGAATTTGAAGGAGTGTTGAAGTTTCTGGAAACAGCCATTGGCCAACTGAATGGAGATGTGACTACAAACATTCGGACTCCAAGATAACGCACCCAAAAAGACCAAAAGGTGGTGTATGTGTAGCGGTTCTGACTTGTGGTCGATGAGGAATGCAGCTGATATAGACATGGAACAGCAAGTTGAGCTAGCCATAGGGCTGAGAACGCCACAGCGCGGGGGAAGAGGATGACTGCAGTCTTGATATAGGGGATTTATATGTATAACAAACAAGCTATTGTATGAAAGAAAGGTGGGTTTGGACGACGGTCCTTTGTCGGTTGTCCTCATATATAGTTGCAGCGAGGCCGTTTGCATACCAGTTTGGTACGGTTAAAAAGCGCTGTAACAACGGTTATCAATGATAACCAACTTAAGGACCATCGTCATACCCACCCTTTTTTCATACGGTATACAATCGTGCCGAGTGAGAGGACGAGAACAATGGCATGTCTAGACAAATCTTAGCTGAAACACGCGTCGCCCGCCTCATTACCTGGTTGCAATAAGCAACATGAACCCGAAATTGGTACCCTCATCCGATCCTGAAGCTTCTTACTGACCAGATGGGGTTAGAGCATTGTTGCTTGTCTCATCCCCGTCGTCGATCAAAGCTGATAACTCGCCGATTTCCAATGTCTTGCATCCAATTAATCTTCACTAATGCTCCATTGCTTCTAACTTCTTGGGGAGGCGCCTGCAATCCAAATCGATTGGGTGGGTTCTAATGCATCGGGACTGACAACAGCCTGGCACTGAGAACGGCCCACTAATTTGGTGTGCGAGATAACTTAAGGTCTCTGCATTCCCCCCTAGCTAGTGCTATGCCATTAATTTGCATCCCTCTCTATCTCTCTTGCAAAGGTTAAGAACAATGAAGAGAATCATCATCTGCTGCGACGGTACGTATATTACTCCAGCTCAAATTTATCCATCATACTAAACTAGCCTTTTTTGCTGTAGGAACCTGGCAAGACTCTGACGGCGGAGCTCTGGAGGATCCCACAAACATCACACGTATCACCCGCGCACTCAAAAGCGAGGCCGCAGATGGAACTACGCAAATTGTTTACTACCAGGCTGGTGTAGGCACTGGAGGAACAGTCAACAAGCTAGTTGGCGGTATGAATTATTCCCTTCCTCCTGACCTTCCTCAGCGATTTACTAAACCTCTCAATGCAAAAGGTGGAACTGGAGAGGGCCTTTCTGAAAACGTTCGAGAAGCCTACGGCTTCCTGGCCCACAATTACCATCCCGGTGATACAATACACCTTTTCGGCTTCTCACGCGGGGCGTACACCGCGCGCTCCATCTGTGGGTTAATCTGTCGTCTCGGAATCCTCACAAAGCGCGGCATGGATGGTTTCTATCAGATCTATAAGGACTACATGGAGGGAAATATGCTCAAGAAACCGGGGTACGTCGAAGAGCTGCAGGCGAAAGACGGAGGGTCATTAGTTACACCCAATGTTAATGTAACCACAATCGGCTGCTTCGACACAGTTGGATCCTTGGGGATTCCCACCCTCCCGATTCCCTTGGTTGGTCACGCCTTATCGGGTGTTGTCAACGCTAAAAAGTACTCCTTCCACGCCACGGATCTTTCCCCGCGAGTTCTCCACGCCTTCCACGCGCTGGCGCTCGATGAGATGCGAGCGCCCTTTATGCCTTCACTCTGGTTCAAGGAACCTACCAACACCGTTACCGAGCTCCGACAATGCTGGTTCCCAGGAGTCCACACGAACGTCGGCGGCGGATACTCAGACCAAGAAATCGCAGATATGACGCTGGCCTGGATGATTGAGCGCACCAAAGAGTATCTGGACTGGGATCCCACGTATCTGCGGCACATCACGAAGAACGGCGGCGCAGACCGGAAGGAGTGGGCAGCGGGCAAGATCTACGATTCGCGGGTGGGGGTGATGCGGCTGGCTGGGAAGGCTGTCAGGACACCCGGTGCATACCATACAGATGAGGGTACAGACACCAACGAAGTAGTACATGTGTCTGTGCGGGTTCGGAAAACGGTGATGAGCGACTGGGATGGTGGCGCGATGGCTGGGTGGAATTGGAACCCCGAGCAGAACCTTTGGGTTAATTCGGCAAATCCGGCGCTGACGTTGAAGGAGGATGTGCTGGGCGATACGGAGATGGAGTTGGCGGGAAGAGATGTGGTCGAGCAGTTGCTGGGCTGGGCTTTTCCGGACCATGTTCATGATGTCAGGAGCAGTCCTGATAACAACAATGGACATCTCATCCACTTAAACGGACACTAGCGAAGGCTGTGTGGCGGCGAGATGGAGTTTATATTTCTTAGGTTTATTTATGATTTTAGTTGGAGGGTACTAATGTTTTTCTCATGCCCAGCCTCCTGCGGCCTGGTTGCAAGCTCCTTTGCGGAAGTTAATGTTTGAATTGGTCAGAAAACTGACCTCATAGCTTAGTTTTGACCAATGAATTGTTTTACCGTGTCTGAGGCCAGATTTGCGGACAGACCCAAAATCGCGAACTCTCTAATCTACTTTAATGATTGATGGATGTCTAAGATTATTGATTAATTTTACATTCTTGATATGCAAGGGCTAGTTTCTTCGGAGCATTGCTCTCGTGAATCGTGAATAGATTGTGAGTGAGAGCAAATGATATTAACCGCTCGCTCCGAGACAGTTCCTATCACGCTTTAGGAATATAATCCGATGCCACCCAACGGATACGTACGCGTTTATGTAACCGTAATGTATAATTCATACTGTTGAGGTCCAAAACTGAGTGTGCCGAAAGCACCTGACGATTTCCCAAACACGAAGGTCGGAGGCCCGCAAAACAGTTGAGCGCCGAGCTGCGTTGGTAATTCTACACAGAGCATCTTACACAGTACAAACTTCGCATGGCTGTATTTGGTTAAAAGCTGGGGCTCCCATGTCACACACACCGCCCGCCCGCCAGGGTTCCGAGACGAAGCACTCCATCGGGAGGCAATCACGATGTACTGGCTCAGGTGAAGGGAATAGAACTCGAGGCAAAAAGCAACACATCACCTGATGCATCGATATTAGTATAGCTCATCGGGTGGGGTGGCTACAAACAAACAATGGGCAGCGGTAACGAGGGATTAAGCTAATCGAAAATGTACAGTAGATCGAATCCAAGACTCCCTCAGACTATCACTAAAGCCCAGAGATTGTCAGACAATTTTATATACAAGTATAGAGAGTGAGAATAGCGAGGGGCAGATAGTGGGGAAGTAGAGAGGCAGAACCTATGCATTCGATTAGCCTAACCCTCTCTTTCAAGCCCTAATATTCCTCGGTACCAACTTTGAAAACCTTAAGTAGACCTTTGCAAGGATTTCTCGAGCTCAGACTTCGGTACTTACTTAAATAAGTAGCCACCTCATATATCTTTCTTGGAATTGCATGGTTATAGTAAAGAAGCCCGGTGGAAGATACAATTATTCTGGGCCGTTTGTTTGTTTGTAATCATTTTGTATTCAGCCGCTTGTGGCTGTGACATACATATTCCCAAACCTTCCTTCCTACTCCAATGAAAACCAAATAAGGAAAACAAAGTAAAGTCGTAGGCCCCCTCCACTACCCTCTCTCCCATTATTCTGGGCCGTGTGGATCTCACGATCACTATGTGCGTATCGAGTAAGAAAAGATGACAGTGTACCTGAATTCTGATACTGCTAGACTGGAAAATGAAGAGCAGTGATGTGTTGCGGGAATCTTAGGGCTAGTCACTAGGGCTAGCTACAGTAGTCCTACAGCACCTTCAGGCGAGCTTCACCTGTACTCATACAATTCACATAGTGACACTCTAGATTCGCTGCGCATCGCGACGTACCAGTACATACGTGAGATTACGTCCTACAGAACATGCATATGACTACTCCCCCATTCAGCTTTGGGTTGCAGTTTATGTCTTCTATTTCTAGGTCCATCCGGTATGATCTATCTCCACCAAAATCAAGTTAAAACTCTTATCATCTACACGTCCGATTATATTCCGACGGTGTTTGGGAGTAACACGAATACGAAACTTCAGAAGCAAGGAAGAAGTGCCATTCACAGATAATAGTTATGTGGATTAACTGGCACATTTGACCTGCCCAAAGATCTCTCCCTAAATGATATCTTAGTCGAGAGAAACCACATCATACAGTTTCACATATTACGCTTCCGATTTGGGCAACGAGATGACGGTCAGTGTTGATGGTGCGGGGGCACGCGCCCTAAACTTGGGAACACCTCTTCCGCTACTGCAAGAGGTCGAAGAATGAGCAGTGAGAGCTCTGGAAAGCAGTGCACGGGCAGCGGGCTGGAAGGCGAGAAAATATCGACACGTGCAGATATCAAAGCTATTTTCCATGGAGATACGTGATCAGGCTGTGATGGACTTCCTGGAGGCCACGGAGGTGGGGAATTTTCCATGCAGCAGAGCAGAATTTAGCATCTGTCATTCTTGTGTGTGGTCATTCACTCTGTTTAGTTTGCTAAAGGGGAAGAAGGATCTCCCACACCTAGTCGGCCATCCGGAGGGGGAGAGGAAGCGGGCACTGCCATACTCTAGATAGAGTAAATGCAACATGATTAAAACAAAACAGCGAGCATATTACGCTTCAAGCCCAGACCCGCGCCAGAAAATTCGCCATCGTTTCCGGCGCCAGTAAATCAGTCCCCTCTTACAACCTTTTCTCCGCTTCTATGTTGATATAGAGAGATAGAACAGCCAGTAGCATCGGTCGCAAAGCTGGCGTATCGGGGATCGCGCTTATCGACATCAACCCTAAGCGACTTTACGCAGTAGCCGCGGAGGCCTCAGAAGTAGCCATACGCCCCAAATTCCAAACAATCGTGCAGGTAGAGGATATCTCCGAGGAGGTCGCTATTGATTCCATCATCGACGACGACGCAGTGTCAGTTCGGACGTTTGGACTGCGCTGTGAATTGCGCCGGAGTATACACCCATTCCTCTAACAGCTCAGATTACCTCCGTCCCCAGCCCTCTCGCCACCACAACAACCGCAGAGTTCGACAGGGCGAATCAAGTCAATATTCGTAGTATCTTGCACTCTGAGAACAGCTACAGGTAATGTCTGCACAAAAGCCCAGAGATGAAGAGCTCGGGGAGCGCGGTAGCATCGTCAACATCTCCTCAATTGCAGGCGTCATGTCGTCGCCGGGGATAGTGGCTATGGAATCAGTAAGCACGCCGTCATTGGGATGACAAAGACTGCGGTGATGGATCATGGGAAGGATTGGATCAGAGTGAACGCCGTGTGTCGGCTTTATTGCAACGCCCTTAACGGAGCAGCTCATGGCCAATGAACGGGTGGGGAGTTTGCGTGCTCTGTTGTGCTGAGGGTGAGTCTTCCTCCTGTGTTTAAGTGAGAGGGGTGTTAATGTTCGGCGAAACAGAAAGTGGCTGTTCCCGAAGAGCCAGCTTGTTTTTAGCAAGTCCTGCGGCAAGTTTTATTACAGGCATGTCGTTGATGATAACTGAAGGTTATACGATTTCGAAATGATGTGCGATATAGTGGTTACGTATAGTTCTGCGTTAAGTCAGTTTGAATAGCTGTGATTACTGTGTGGTACGAGTGGGCAATATGCTAAAAACCCCCGCTCTCAAACCCCTTCTCGAAACTCGAAATAACCCTCCACTCGTCCTCAGTTTCATTTATTTCCCAGCCCCTGGTAGCATGTCCCGCTCTCCCAGCTTTCACTGCCGAGCCCTTTAGAACAACTACCCACCGGACTTTATCCACTACAAAACTAATCCTGAACCTCACCACTACAAACTGCGGCTTGAATCCAGTCCCTAGTCTACCACCGACGCCTGGTACAAAGCCGAGATTCTCTAACACATCACGGTCCACTCTCGTCGCCCAGTTTGATGCTTCTAATGCCGGTGGGTAATCTTTTGGTACTACGGAAAGTTAGCTTGAGGAACAAGTAGTGGGAGGGTTTATGGAGGTATACTTGATGGCCTGGACCCCTCTGTCACCACACGGAACATAAGAGATAGATCACCAGCTGTCGGTGTCCCGAGTCTAAACATGTCTTCCCATATCTCATCGGGAACTCGCCACGTGTAGTCGTATTCCAACAATTTCGCAGCTGGCAGCCATGACTGGCCGCGTTTCAATACATGAGATGTCGAGCCATGAAGAGTGGTAAGCTCTACCACCAAGTCTGATTCCAGCCAAATTCCGCTGACTACTAAATCATGGATTGTCGCTTTTGCTAGTGCTCCCGCCAAAACCGCGGTTGTTCGATGCGGGAGGTAATGGATTGATGGTCCGTCCGCCATTGTGTTCTCGTGCGGGAGGTAATTATAAGGGAATCTATGTTTTACCATTGTGTTGTCGTGTGGGCGGTCCTGCCATGTATCGTCGTAACCAAGAGATAACAACTGACCGTCTTGTAGTTCATTCTCCAGCAATGTTGTCACAGAGGATGAATCAAATACTCCCCCGACCATCAAAATGTGTTGAACCTGCGTAGATCAGCGAGTGCGAGACGTTCCCTTCTATGTATGATACTTACATCGGTAAAGAGTACCGCGGCTTTCGATTCAGAAATCCCGATAATGTGGTCTCGAACCATCTCTGCCAACGAGAGAACCCACGCGGTAATATCTCCTTGTAATTGTTCCATACTTATATAGAAATTTCTCTTTGATATTTCAGACACGTCAATCTCGCAAGTGAGCCTTTTTTTGGGCATGCAATCCAAGTCCCGGAATAGGCCAGTGGCTATGAATTTCTCCGCAGCCAGTGTTTTGAATCTCTCCATTAATATTAGACCACCAGTGATATCATGCTCGGGCCGTTCATCATCCTCACATTTAACTGAGCATGCAACCATATGTTGAAGAGATGTAAATGTTTCATCAAACGCCGTCTCAGAGCTCGACTCGAGATTTTCCAGCGGAAAATACTCGCCGTGCAGAAATGGCCGTGCCTGGAAGGTATCACCAATTCTTCGGAAACTTTTGATGCTCCCCGAGTCCTCATCCGCATTTACCACCACCGCTACTTCGAAGGGATTCAGTCTTTTTCTCCATGCCCGCCCTTCTCCCGAAGGAGTCAATGGCAGTGCGGTGTTAGACCACAGGATAGCTTCCGAGTCGAGAACGAAGGATGTATCATCAATTGAACCACGGAAGTCAGAACACATGAGCAACCTCTTCATAATACTGGTCTGTGCGTGGCTCCATGACGCCGGAACGACGATGACGTATTGCATTCCCTCGACAGCATGTTGGTATACCCCCATAAAGAATAGCTTTAGTACACTCTTAATCCATCGGTAAAAATGCCCTAGGAAACACCGCAGTAAATCTGCGCGCATGAATCCATCTCCTCTGACACAATTTTCAGCAAGACGCAGGTCCTCAGCAACGCCTGGTTGATTCCCCCACCCAACGGCAGTTACAGAATAATGGCTGTAATATACAACAAGAGGGATCTATGGCTGAAGTCAGTCATAGAAAACCAATGTGACCATGGATAGATACTCTTTTGTTAGTCAATACCACCATTTTGTCTTTGCCATTTACCCTCCATCTCAAAGCCGCAGCAACTGAATGTTCATCCTAAGGAAGTCAGCCCTGCTCTGGTAAACGCGCTTGTGCCACAGACAAAATCAATGGAAACTACGACCCTCCGATGCCGAGAGCGTGATGGCGGTTCAGCTGAAAGTTCACATATGAGACCGGTAGGCAATGGGGGTTCAGACCGTGGGCGTAACAGGGTTTCATGCCAAGAGCATGGCGGAGGGGGTTCGGGCCAGGAAGGTGGCGTGAGTCCGGTTGTGGGTTCGGGCCAGGAGGGCGGTGTAAGCTCGGCTCTGGGTTCGGGCCAGGAAGGTGGCGTGAATTCGGCTGCAAGTTCATACACAGGTAACGGTGATCCGACCGTTCGATACCGGGGGAGCGATGAGAGCCCGGCCGAAAAGTAGCCAGCAGGCAATGGGCGAGGATTTCTGGTAGTCTCATCTAGCCACGAATGCCATGACATCCCAGCTTGGTCATATACCGAATCATGGGGTAGGCTAATGTGGTAGTTGGGTATAGGATCGACTTGTGACACGAATATCTTATCCGATTCCCTTTCTGCTAGATCGCTCCTGCTTCTTTGATGCGTCGAGGGGTGTGGTTGGGTATCTTGACCAGAGGCTCGAGGTGGAGACTGGGGAGTGCCGACGAGGGAAGACATTGACTGGCTGCTAGAAATTGAAGCTAGTCGTCCACCCCTACGCTCCTGAGAAGAGGTGTTTGGGGGGGTAGGCGCATTATCGGCAAATAAAGGCGGTAAGTGATTCGATTTTTTTGCCCTGGGATCCGTACTCGCATCTGGTGCGGTCGAACGTGACCCACGGTTGAAGAAAGATGGACGTCGTCCAGGACCTGAAGCCGTATACGGAGAGGCCCCCGGCTTTGTAGATGCCGAAGGGATGGCAGAGCGGCCTTTCTTTGACAGTTTTGACGGTCCTGATGTACTCTGGGGATGATTTGATCCCGTACGCGCACTTGGCATAGTTAGCTCGATCCTGTCCGAAAGTTGAAGCTTGAATTTGGGCAATATTGGTACCTTGGTCCGCCACTTGATGAGGAGCTAGCTTCTCCACTTCCAGACATTAACTGTGCCTTCAACGCCGTTTGATTATCTACGATCCTCTCCGCAACCAACGCATCGAGTGATTCGAGCATCGGATCACTTGACACCACTTCCCTGGACTCATTTGCATTCACAATGTGCTCCGCAACCAACCCCTGAACCATATCATGCACTTGTCCAAGCTGTTGTCCAACATGATTCCCCGTCATCCTACCACGATCAGCGCCTTCTGGTATTAAGCTACTGCACTTACACTCACATGGTCCATGTTCCCAATAGCATGATCAATGTCGCTTTCGACGAATCTAGCTTCCGTTTATACGCTACGACATCCCTCTCCCTCAAGCTCCAGCGAAACCCATTTAACGCCCTGCCGAATGAACTGGGATTTTGCTCTCTCCACCGCCGCGCAAGATTCATCAGGTCCATAACCGAATTTTGGCACTCGTCGATGGCGGCTTCGACGTCTGAGAGCCAGTTGTCCGGCCATGGATGCCGGTTGGGATCTGGGTTGGTGCACAACCGACTGATGTGCGCCGTCACTGCTTCTACGCTCTTGAGTTCGATGAGGATTGTGCGGATCTCCGATGGTGCGTCTTGTATCGATTCAACAACCTCAGTAAGGAGTCTGCAGGCACGTAAGGCGAGGCCGGTGAGCGTAGCGCAGCCAGTGATTATAGAGAGGGGATCTGCCATGTTGTAAAGGGACGGTTTAGAACGGTCGTTCTAGCTTATATTCTGCCCTCCATTGCGTATGTGCTCAGCCGCAGAATCAACGTGAAGTGGTGTATTGAGCACAAAAAGCAATCTTCATCACCCCTGTTATTGGACGGATTAACGATTGGACTGTCCTCAGGGAAGCACTGCAAGGCAAAGACAAACAACCAGAAAGAACAGATTCCACTGGTTCTTGTTATCACTTGTGCCAGACTGTTCTTTTGCGCCACAAAACAAAGCAACCAACTAGGTTCTTCAGGGTCGATTAAGCGCATAGTATTGATCGGAGTTCAAGGTGGGTTTAAAGACTTTAATTCGCCATGATTCAGCGCAAAACATTCCGATTTAGCTGGTTCCGTATCCAAACGGGAGATGGACGTTTGGAATGTTGGAGTAACCAGGTTTTGCTGCAAGCCTAGTCTTGGAGCAGAACCTAATACCAATATGTAGCGGGAGTAACTAGTGTCTACTTAATTGTAAGTTCTAGCAAATACGTCAAGCGTGCAGCCGCATAAATAAGTTGAGCTGTTAAGAATTAGACTTTGCACTGCAGTCAGCCCAGTTTGCAAGTAAGTCGCAGGGAAAGGCGACTTATCTGGTGAACCAGCTAGCTGGATTGCAGATTGTCAATCGTACCTGAGCTGTGAACTTGCTATGATCCTTTGCAGCCACCTTAACACACACAACCTAGGCCTCCGGGCTTGCTTAAAGATTCAAAGGTGCGAATAGGCCGCGAACAGTTGATGAGCACGACAATGATGAAGACAATAGTGAAGAGGGAAAAGAAGGAGTGAGAGCACGTCAGTGCTCCCCGTTAAATGGGGTCCTGGGCGACACTTCCCGAACTGCGACATAAAATATTACAACCCGAGCATGAGAAGTGAATGCCCGATTTGCTCAAATCCAGACAGACCTGTAGTTCTCAGATTTGGAAACCTACAGCATTAAGAATCCAACCTCAGCTCCAGGAACAGAAACTTTTGAACAAAGTGCAATTAGAAAATTCGTGTTTAGTCAGTTTGAATTTGACTTGAACCCAGTGCCGAACTGATCCCGCAAAGGAACGGACATGTAGAGTACAGCCGCGGTAAGAAAGTGAGTCACCACCTGCGAGTACCGATCCCGCAACACAAAATCGCCGCAAAGGAAACGTGGGAGCTGATAGATTGGCAAAATATTATGACGCGATAGATGACATGCAAAAGTGCATTAAGACTGTAATTGATTAAGGAGGAAACGCTCAGAAAGATTATGTAAAGTGATGCCATTTTGTATTACAATTTTGTTGTGTGAGATCGGCGTTCGCAGGTGGTCACTCACTTTCTTACCGCGACTGTACTATACGGGAGCCCAAAGCGACAACCTGAACTCGGTTGCGCAGCATCCCTGTGCGCCCGACATTTTTTGGCTTTGCAATATGATGAGATGCAATAAAATAGTTTCGCTTTGCTACGCACATAAAAGAGAGTATTTACTATAACATAAGGACGCATTTTTGGGTGTAGTCTGATTATTTAGAACCTTTTGTCCAAAAGGTGAGTTTTGGGTGGTGTTTTTCCTTTTATATCCTCCGAACACAACAACAACCTCATCAAAATGCCCGAAGCTTTTATTTACTATGACATGACTAGGAGGATTGCTGCTCAAGTTTCTCCTGGAAATTACAGCTTGGAGTTGCGCGCCTGCTTCTCTGCTATCAAGTCTAAGTTTCAAATCTTTGAGTGGGGGAGAATTACTCAAGGGTCTTGAGCCTTTTGAGTTCTCTGGTAGATCTCTTTTTACTTCTTATTTTAGTTTTTGCTTATATTTGGGCGCTTCGGTTCTATGTGTTTCGGCCCTTGATATGTTATATACCTGCTACTCGAGACGCCAGAGGTAGCTCACCCTGAAGACTACTACCCCGACCACACAGACTTGCAGGAGCAAGAACAGCGGCACAAATCTTGGAATAAAGCCAATCTTAGAAATTATGTACCCATCACTTAATATATATGGTTGCAGTACTAATTGAACTGAGCGAGTTGTTTGATTTCCACACATGATATCTCCAAAACAAGAATTTCATCAGGGCATCTTGTAGCCTCGCTCTTACGCACTGTCACGTACGGCTGGTGTAGTAATTTTGGCCGGTTGGATATGTCTTTATACTCGGGTATGGGTGCCAAAAGAACCGGATGAAGCTCGAGAAAAGTATATATTTTGTACAAATCCCGGTGCTAAATTCTACGTATGATACAGCTCCTTCTCCACAGCATCATCACCTAGCTCCAGCGCCTCCAAAACATTCCTATACATCACACCTCCTTCACAAATTTCCATAAGTCGATTTCAGGCTTTCATCAGTATGAAAGCGTGAAATCAGTCGATATCCTCGGGGTAACTTTGAAAGCGCCGGGATAATTTTAGCTTTCAGGAAGATGATCGCAAGCAACTTTCGAGCTTTCCAGCAGAGTCCAGACAAGGTTGCAGACTATTATTAGGCTCACTAGCCAGGGAAACTTTAGGTTATCACAGGAGTTTCAGTTGCCAAGGGCTACGATACGCCGGATCGCCTTGACATTGTGTTCATGTTGCCGCTGAAATATTATCTGGGTAAATGAGTCCTCGCCGACGGGGTATAGGGCTGCGAGGGCGCGGCTGGTTCGCAGGAACTCGGGGAGCTCCTGAGAAGCGATGAAGTGGTTGAGGCATTGCTGTTCTGGCGGAGATGGTGACAGAGGCGAAGAGGGCGCCATCTACGGAAGGTAGTGGCGGTGGAATGGCGTCAAGGGACTCTAGGAATGGAGTTGGACGACTGAAGACGGGATCAACGGGGAGGCGGCCCTCTGTACGCAGCTCGGATTGCCGCGGGAGGTTGGTCTCTTTGTGTTTCTTTGCGGCGGCGGCGTGAGGGTTGAAGGTCTTGCGCTTTAGCTTTTGGAGATAAGCGAAGGTTGTGCTGAAGGTGCAGACTGCTGGGTGGTGTTAGTGGCTGTGGTGGCAGGTGGAGTACCGGCGGGGGATATCCGCAGTGACAAGAGAGGCAGCTAGGGAGGTTGGGAGATGAAATGACATGGCGGGCAGCTCTTCCCCCTCTCAATGCTGGTATAGGCTGTGGGTGATGCAGCGGTAGCGGGGAAGTTTTTTAGAGTCGAAAGTCAATCGCAGAGCCGCATGAGGTTCACGTGATGCACTGACTAACGAGCAAATGAAAAAGTTCGTCTTTTTCGAAGCGACCACCATAATCCTCCACCCAACTCCCACTCCAAAGTCAGCTCCACTCAATTCCAGAAGCCCATTAATCCACCACTCCGAGAGTGGAATAATACGATTGCAATGACGTTCCTTATCCTCGCTGAAACCAGCGCCGGATACGCTTTGTTCAAGGCCAAGGACAAGAAGCTGCTTAAGAAGGATGACCTGGCTTCAGAGATGAAGACGGCTGAGGGTGCTGCCGGATTGTGCGTTCTTCCCATTCGATGGGCGGATCGCAATGGATGGTTAATCTATTATCATTCTCCAGGCTCAAACTAAAGCAGTTTGCAAAGTTCGACAGCGCTGCCACGGCGCTGGACGAAGTTTCTGCGCTCATCGAGTCCAAGGTCTCACCGATGCTGTCTACTCTTCTCGATGGACTTAAGGACGAGAAGAAGGCTTCCCTCGTTGTCGCCGATCCCAAGCTCGGTATGTTTAACATCCTACTTTATAGGATAGAATTCGAGCATTTTGATTAATACCTGGCATGAAGGAAACGCCATCAACAAGATCCCCGGGCTCTCTCTCAACGTCATCGCCGACTCCAGCACACAAGATCTGTACCGAGGAATTCGCGAGCACCTCACCTCCCTAATCCCCGGGCTAACACCCACTGACCTCTCCACCATGTCACTGGGTCTCTCTCACTCGCTCTCACGACACAAGCTAAAGTTCTCCGCCGACAAAGTGGATACCATGATAGTACAAGCCATCGCACTCCTCGACGACCTCGACAAGGAGCTCAACACATACGCCATGCGCGTTAAGGAATGGTACGGTTGGCATTTCCCCGAGATGCAAAAGATCATCAACGACAACATGGCGTACGCCCGAGTGATTGTGACGATGGGAATGCGTACCGCATGCGCAACCGCCGATCTCTCGGAGGTGCTCCCCGAAGAAATCGAGACGCAACTGAAAGCTGCCGCCGAGGTCTCTATGGGAACCGAGATCACAGAGCAGGACCTTACCAACATCCGCGCGCTCGCCGAGCAGGTCATCTCCCTCGCCGAGTACCGTATCCAGCTGTCTTCATACCTGTCCGCCCGCATGAACGCCATCGCACCTAACCTGACCGTGCTTGTCGGAGAACTCGTCGGCGCACGTCTCATCGCCCACGCCGGCTCCCTCGTCTCCCTCTCTAAAGCCCCCGCATCTACACTTCAGATCCTGGGTGCTGAGAAAGCGCTCTTCCGAGCCCTGAAGACTAAGCATGACACGCCAAAATATGGATTGATCTACCACGCGTCGTTGGTGGGCCAGTCGACGGGCAAGAACAAGGGCAAAGTCGCACGAATGCTCGCGGCTAAGACGTCGCTGGGAGTCCGCTATGATGCACTTAACGAGGAGAAAATAGAAGACGCAACTGAAGGAAAACTCGGAATCGAGATGCGCCGCAAGGTCGAGGGGCGCTTGCGCCATCTTGAAGGAAGAATGCCACTTCTTAGAGAGAACTACACGCCCGGCAAAACGGGTGCAAACAAATTTGAGCTCAAGGTTGGCGCTAAGAGATACAATGACGATGCGGACGCAGTTATAGAGGATGCTCCCCCTGCTGTGGTCGAGGTTGTGAAGGATGCGCTGAAGATGGATTTGGATGGTCCTGCAGCAGAAGAGAGTGAAGATGAGGAGGAGAAGGCACGGAAGGAGCGCAGGAAGGAGAAGAAGAAGCGACGGAAGAGCGAGATGGATGATGCGGAGGAGAAGGAGGAGAAGGAGAAGAAGGAGAAGAAGGAGAAGAAGGAGAAGAAGGAGAAGAAGGAGAAGAAGGAGAAGAAGGATAAGAAGGAAAAGAAGGAAAAGAAGGAAAAGAAGGAAAAGAAGCGGAAAATTAGCGATTGAAGTGGGAAAGGAGGGGGTTATATAGATGAAGCGGATTGTAGTATATTTTGGGGATCCTTTTCTTTTTGTTTTCGTTTATTTACATCTGCTCGGGTTTGCTTTCTGCTGTGTTTTTTTGTTTGGTATTATGGGTACTGACGCCGTATCTGAATGTTCCCTTCCCTGTGTTCTGCGTGGGAGTAAAAGCAATTAAGTAATGACTGAAATGTATGATGCTCCCGCAAGCCCGTGTCTCTGGACGTCATTAGGTACCTGTATGTTTACCACCACAAACGATACCTACGGCCAACAAACCATCCAACGCGGAGAATAGATTATGGGAATACCTCTTGAAGCAAGGCTTTTGAGATTTAAGAACCGACTGTAGCCTAACCGGCAGTGGTGTGGTACCATAACGCTAGGTGGCAGCTCTCACATTCACAGCTGCAAAGGCTCTTCCTTTGGTCTTCTTTGCTTTGCCACGGAGCCTCTGAACTGTCTACGAAACTAGCTAAGGATGCGGTTTACAGTACTCTACATGATCTGGATACAAACACCACAGATACAAGATCTGATCACGTGGCAGAGTATGGTACTGTAAACACTAGGTAGCAGGCTCGAAACCTGCTCAGATTACTCTATAAACACTTAAGATCGCAGGCCTAAAACCTGCAGAGATTACTTCCTCTTTTTGCCCTATCGTGTCATGAAGCTTTGAGGAAGTTTGAAGCTCGCTTTTACTGATTAAATAGTCTTGGAGCTGAACTAGACTGAATGATCTTTTACTTTTGGGGTACCGAAACCTGGCTAGCTGTGTGCCTTCTATATATTCAACTCCCCTCCCCTCCTCTAGTACAAAACTTCCCCTCCGGTTCTCACCCGGCGGTCTCATTGGCCCAATTGATCCCGTCGAGTGAGATAGTATGACCACAACTACAAGGCGTACATATTCGCAGAGCCTTCCCCTCATCACCCCTCTCATGGCATCTTGTGTAGAAAATGATTAGTCTTATTAGACTACAACTATAGCTATTACCGTTCCCTATCTCCGTCTCTTAAAATTAATAGTACAGTAGCTCCCCTCTTCCTCTATTGTAACGACAGGAACCCATGCAGCAAAGAAAATGACACCTAAACTCCGCTCCGTGCCCACCCGCCCGCACCCTACTGCCCGCCTCAGAAAGAAAAGAAAACTGGGAAATTATGGAGAACATGAAGAACGATAGAATACATGGAGTGAATGTTGCAAGAAACATGATGAAAAGAGAAGTGAAGAGAGATCCATACCGATCTACCCACTCATGCCACCCACCCACCAACTCCCGCCCAGTCTACCCAAAAACTTTCAACAGCCCCCAAATCCCCACCGCCGACACAACAGGAATAACAACATTATCATCTAACCCGCAACAATCGAGTACCTCGCTCGCACTCGCCACCACTCCCGTCAACACGCCCATCGCAGCGAGTGCCCAACCCCCCGTAACCTCTGCTCCCGCAATCCCTAACCGACCCCGCCACATCACCTCCGGCCCCTCCGTCGCAATACAGCCCCACCACAATCCCGCGGCAACAGCCCCCACTACCGCCGCTGCCAAGCTTCCCGCTAAACTCTTCCCCCGCCTAATCGCAGGCGTATACCGTCCCCACAGCCGGCCGAACGTGCTTGCGGCGGTATCGCACCAACTCAGCAAGAGGATCGAAAGCGTTGCTACATCCTTGGGGAATATGGCGAGTACGGTGATAGTGCCGACGAGATACCACACCACGCCGTTCCAGCCGCGGACTTCAGACTCGCGCATCAGTGCACCTAGTACGCGGATGTATAGTGCGTTGAAGGACTTGTTGTAGAAGCGCAGGAGGTCAGCGGAGGCGATAGGGATTAAGGCGCTAGTGAGTGGTGCGATGAGGCGGGAGGGGTGGTGCCCGGTGCGGTAGAGGTGGATCGCGAGGAAGCCGATGCTTACGTGCAGTAGCTTGCGGGGGACTTCGTGTTTATGGATCTGCTGGTGTTAGCATGGTCCCCCAAGGGGGCGTAAGGGCGGAACGAACAAATTTGGTGAAGGTGCGGTGGATAGGGATTAGGCCGAGAGGCGAGGGAGAGCGGGATAGGGTGCGCCAACTAGACTTTGGTGGTGCGAGAAAGTCGTTCTGGACATGTGGGCACTGGTCTCTAGGGACTAGGGATCGTGCGCGAGGGGACGAAGAGGCGGATGTCGACGGGGTGCCATCGGAGTCGGAGTCGTAGATTTGGTTTGATAGTGAGATGCTCGATGAAGAGGCCGAGAGCGAGGATTCGGAGGTGATAGACATAGCTGCTGTAGGACGGTCCGATCCGGGTGCGAAAGTTTGGAAGCTTGGCGGGGAAGCGGATCGAAGCTTGTCTGTGGCCGCGACACAGGCCAGGGTTGGTGTAGAAGTTCTATGTGTCCTCCCGGCGGTTGTGGGAGGTGACGATGGAGAAGAAGGTGGTGGTTGTAGGAAGATCAGATTAGCAGCGATGTAGTTGAATGAAGTGACTCTTCCGGAACCCGGGCCAATCTGTTTTTTTCATCGCCAGCTTTCGTTGCGTTGCGCATGTCATCCGCGCCTTGCCCTGCTTTGCCCCTGCTTCTGTGGCTGAGCAGGAGAGTTTCCATGTGATGCCGAGAAAAGCAAGAACAGCCCTGACCCTGAGCCCTCCACGGCCAAGCACTCGACTGCAGATGTACCTCCGCAACCCCGTCCGCCTTACCCATCGATCGATCGGTGATCGCTATCAGCATATCCGAAGACGCATACAGCCTCCATAAACCTAGGCTTTGCGTTGCGGCTAGATAGTTTGCTGCGGCTAGATAGTTTGCTGCGGCGTGATGATCTAAGGCGTGCGTGGAAGGGAAGGCCGATGGAGAATCACTGGAGATGCTGTTTACCACACAGCTGGCCCTACTCTAGATGTCCACCCGACAAGTGATTCGCAATGGATCCCTCTAGCCTCGTCCAAATCTGCAGCCCGCCACCGCCACCACCCCGCACTGTATATCCCACACGAATGCCACCGCGATTGGCTGCAGGCTCTGGGTCCGTGGGGTTGCGCTCGCCTCACATCACCTCATGCTCAAGGTTCCCGCATGTCACCACTTACTCGGATATGCATTCAGCCAGTTTGATTTTCAAACAATTACCAAAACACGACAAAACAACAAACTCCTCCACTCTAGCAAGTCGGCGGTAACAACAAGGACAAGTTTTTATATATCTTTCCCCAACTTCTTGTTCACGAAAAAGAAAAGGAAAAAAAACATACATCTCCTTCCGAGACACCTACCCTATGGCCAACAGACGAGAAGTACCGTTACACATCCACCCCACGCCCCACGCACTCACTCCGCATACAAGTCATATAATATCAGGTCAGTCATATAACATGGACGAGGAACAAAAGGAAACCAGAATGAACGAGGCAAAAGATTCAAGCAAGATCGGCAGCAATAGAGACAACGAAAACGATAAAAGTCAATACGATCAACCAAACCAAACAAATTAGCAAAAATAACATAAAACGCAATGTTCAAGTTGCACGCCAAAGACGCCCTAGTAGAACAAAATGACTGCTCCAGAACTAAGCAAAAAAGGGAAAACAGAAACACAGATCGTGGGCCTTTGCAGAGCCATATTGTAGAGGGTTATTGTAGAGCACTTCAAGAGATATCATATGATGATAAATGTAGATATTTATGGTGTGGGAAGAGCTTTAGTAACTCTGGGCTGACATGATTGCCGGCTGTGATGTTCATCAGTCAGTGACTTCAACGACCAAAGGTGTTACTAGAACTTACGGGGCTCTGGTGCATCATGGAAGTCCTCCTGCTGCGGCTCTTCTTCATCTGCTGCTTCAATGCGGTCGAATCCAATGGCTTAAGCAGTTCAAAGCTGCATAGCAGTTCCCCGGAAACACTCATCACCGCGCCCCAGTTGTCAAATTCCCCACAATACTGCCACCCCCCCGTCAGCAAAATGTCTCCTGCACAAAGAGTATAGCCAGATAACATACGTTTGGTGCTGAGAAGACTGTAACCAATGTCCGCTCATTGAAAAACTCGTATCCATCCTCCACAACCATATGTGCTCGGCACACCAAGTCGAAATCGTGCTTCGCAAGAAAATCCACGATAACCTTCTTCCCGAAACAGTAAGACACGCCTCTTTCGTTTTCCTCCCAATCTCCAACCATGTCTGCGGGGTCCGACCATAGCAAATCGTTGAGGAGTCCATAATCTGGTACATCGGTTGGTCTGGCAATTTGTCGAATGTCATTCATGTGTTGCAGACTCGGAGATAGGCCCCCATGCACGCAAAAGATCTTTCCTGCAACAATTGCGGCGATGGGAAGCGTGTTGAAAGTGTCTACAAAAGTTTTCCAAATCTTGATGTTACATCGGCGTTTGCATTCATCATAAAACCCATAGACTAAAAATGTTAGTTAGGGAAGAAAAACGTCATCGATCGCTCGGGTGGAAACATGCCTCTTGTAACGTTTGCGCATTCATGGTTGCCCCGCAGTAAAAAGAAATTTTCTGGGAACTTGAGCTTGTAGCACAGCAGCAAAAGGATTGTCTCCAAACTTTGTTTCCCCCGGTCTACGTAATCACCCAGGAAAAGATAGTTGGCATTTGGCGGGAACCCACACATCTCAAACATACGGATCAGATCGGTGTACTGCCCATGCACGTCGCCGACAATCTTCACCGGAGCACTCAATTCCACCAATGCTGGCTGCGAGAGAAACACTTCTCTTGCGGCCACGCAAATTGCTTGTATTTCTGCATTCTTGAGGCATACTGCTTTGGTGACCTTCCCAGCATATCCAGCATCAAGTAAACGAGTGATCATGTCGTCCAGGTCGATCAATTTCAAAGCGGACATCTGCATTGGATCTGGTGCAGGAGTGCCATTGGCGTCAGGCGCCGCATTTGCAATGGGGTTTGGTGCGTTCGGCCGTTTGATAAGAATTGATTCCTTAGGCATTTGAGAACTCGGAGGGTGTATTGTGCCTATGCCTGGTGGCGCATCTGAGACGTGATCCACCTCTCGACTATTTACATTGTCCAACGCATGGTGACCTTTCCCAATCGACCCGCTGTGAACAGGCGAAGGTGGTGGTATGAGAGAGTTTTCAGAGTCGAAAGGCGTACCAACAGCGGTCGATGTCTCCGAGATAGATGCCCTGCCCGGTGGCCCAGCAGTTGTAGGTGGCAGGGGATTCGAAGCCCTCCGCGGACGCCCTGTCGGCGGAGATTGGATCGCCTCGTCTCCTTTCTTGTCGACGCCCGCGAGGAATGCTGCCGCAGAACTTGTAGGGCTCTCATCGTCATTATTGTTCTTCTCCCTCCGGTCTTTAATTTTGTTGCGAATAGATCCTCTAAGAGATCGCGAAGATCCTTGGGTATCTGTTTTAATGATTGGTAAGGTGCTGGTTCCCTCAACACCCAGCGAACCTGTTGAAGCTCGAGCTGAGAGGTTGCCACTCTCGCCAGATCTTTTTGATGGCTGCTGGCCCATGCTCGAATAGTTGGTTTGATGTTTTTAAATGTGGCTGTCGATCGATTGTGGAGGAATGCAGAGCAACAAGTTTGCAAATGGGGAAGGTATGCAAGCACGACGGCAATGATGGGAGGTAGAAATGATGGGTCGGACGAACGAAATCCGGATGGCAAAGCTCTAGTTAGCCAAGGATCCAATTCTAAGTAGGTAGTTGAGCTAGTGTGTGACAAGGGTGACGGTGAGCTTGAGGACCAGAGTCGGAACAAAGTCCAGGCACTGATAGGTATTGCTTGTGAGAGAAGTTGTAGTGGTGGTGGTGGAGGTGGTGGCGGTAGGTATCGGGAAGGTCGGGAGGTCGCTATGGAGGTTCAAAGAGCGAATTAAGGAAAAGGAGGAACTGGCTCTCGAGAACGGGCGACGTTTTGACAGCCACGCCGTGACGATTGTATATATTGAGTGGCGTTAGCGGGGGATGGTTTGCAGGCTCGGCCGTATTGAGCGCTCGTGGTGGCCGTCGCTGTGATGTTGAGGGGTGACACGAGACAGATGTCGGGAGGTGAGTAGTGTTGAGCAGGGCTGCGAGGGCGGAGGAGGGATGGGTGTCAGGATCGCTTCTGTGCCGCAGGCGAGCTACGACCGATGAACAACGTAGGTAGTTATCTGCAATGGCAGATGTCAGAACTGTTCACAAACGGACGACGATCTGCCAGTTCCCCAAGTTTTGCCACTGAGATCTGAGAGATGCATGGTACTGTCCAAAGTCTATACAAGCAGGATAAAAAAAATAGCTTGACGAGAGAAATTCTGCGTACCTTTGCCTTCTCAACCTTTCATCCTACGGCTGCACATATAGATGGGATAGAGGCGCGCGGTAGACGAGAGTATCTCTGATGACTGGCTCGTCGTCGGGGTCAGAGGATGGGACTTGTCGAAGAGGAGGAGGGGCTGGGTTATGACACGGAAAGCGGAATCTTGGTTGTCGGTTGGTGCGGTGTGAGAAGTAGGTAAGGCAAGAGTATGTGTGGTACTTGCTTTGGGGAGGGGGGTTGACTCTTGGCCGGTCGATGTCCAAGCCGCATCCATCATCTTTCAGTAATCGGCCAATTACCAGCCAGCCCAGCCGTATGCTGCTGCAAGAGGATTAAAATTAAGAAGACAACGACATCCCATGTCTGTCGTGCTATCGTATCACATCCGTGTCTGCTGCTACTACTACTCGCGATTCACGTATCAATCCCAATGGCAATCGCATCTGCGTGCATCTTGCTATGCTGTATTGTACTTGGCACTTGGTAGCTGCAGTTGCTCCCAACGGTGTCTCGTGGTGTTCCGGGAGGAACAATGCGCGGCACCGCTACCGATGCCGAAATCTAACACTAGCAGCCACGATAGAAGAAAGCGCTTTCGGTATGGGACTAATCAAGTGAGGCTGTCGTCCTCTTGGAACGCTGGGTGGCCTTCCGTACACGAAAACTTACTGACTCTCCGGTGCTTATACAGTACATGCAGCAGCTCGCGAGACGCACCCCGAACAATGGATGGTCCATACATGCAATGATACTCGTCTAAGAGAGCCTACCAACACCCATACGAAACGCGCTTCTGTAGAACATGCAAGTACTTGCCGGCATCACCTGGTGCGGATCAAATGCAGGCCTTAGATATTATTCTGTATGAATCCGCCATTTGACCACACCAAATAGAGCTATTCAGATCTCTTCTTCCGCTGATATTCCCACGATATTGAAGTGCCGACGATATTGTACAACCTTGGGTCGCGCATCCGGTTCACGCCTAATGATATCGCCGAGCTTCACAAAGCCGACTGGACCTTCTCTCAAAATGCACAATGCGTTGGCACAATATGCTACAACTATTGCCCTACCATTCTTTTTATGCTCTTCTCTGGTTCAGCTGATCAATATATGGTGGTGGGCATACATGGAAGTGCAGCACACGGACTAGATTTGGCAGTGCACAAGCCTGCAAGAACTGCAAGATCGCGATATTGGGAGTTGTGATGAATGGCCACACAGAGCCTTGGGAGGCGGATGCCTGCGGGGGGATAAAATCAAGCAGCGAATCACGGGGCATCATTTGAGAGACTGCTCTATGCAAGATGAAAGGCTCGTTTGTTCGTTTTTCCTAGGCATTGGATCTCGATGCTGCGGCTGTCACTCGACTGTGGCGCGGCGATTTCAAACGAGTTTATCGAATTCCTGGGTCTGCTAGCTTTGGGTCTGCTAGCTTCCGCTCTGCTGCCGCGTTCGGAATGCAAGTAGTGTGCAAAGCAGGTACGGCGATATCAAAAATTACTTACCGACCGGGAGTTGAAAATTTTGTGAGGCTCTGTGTTCCTGCTGAGTTAACTACCCCGCAACCCCGCTGTCGTGTCTTGGCTTGGCCTGTCGTGTCGTCGCTTCTCTCCAAGCTCACGAGCCACCACTGCACCGAAAAGCAAAACAACGATGGATCCCCCGCAGCCCTACACCACTCCCTCGGCGCAGCTCCAAGCATACATCAACAAGACCCTCCGCGTCACAACCACCGACGGCCGCTTCTTCATCGGCGATCTAAAGTGCACCGACCGCGTCCGTCGTCCTCGCCGCACTCCGCCCCTCTCCGGCTGACATCATAGCAGGACTGCAACCTCATCCTCGCGTCAACTTCGGAATACCGCTACCTCTCGGCACAAGAGCGGGAACAAGAGGGGGAAGGATCAGGAAGGGTCCGGGTGGACCTGAAGAACCGATTCATTGGACTCGTGGTGGTACCCGGAAATGTTATTACGAAGATTGAAATTGAGGAAAGGGGAACCAGTAATGCAAGGAGGGGATGGACATTTGGTTCATTTGGGACTGCAGATCCAGCGAGGATGGGTATTGTTTGAGACCGTTTGATAGGTGACGGGAAATGTCGGGAGGGTTTAACCGCTGGATTGATTGCATTACGAGTTTTTCGGTTAACTTGTCCATTGAGAGAGTCGTTATCTTCTACGATCCCGGGCTGGGTGAAGGGAGGAATCAATTGAGAGCGCCGGTATGTTTGTTTGCTCCGCGAGACAGATCCCTATTTCACTAAAAGTACCAGAGTAGGTATCACGCATTTTGTGAACTCCTTCGGGTCGTTACCGCGTTTTGTCTCACTACGAACCTGCGTATTATTTTTTCCCTCTTGCCATGCAGAATCTATTAATGCAGGGTTCATTCTTAGGTTTAATAATACCGACAGCCGGCTGATGGCGACTGCTTTATACCCCGCAAATGAGAACAAAATCTTTGCTTATCTCTCTGACACATCGTGGAACTTTCTAGAATATGACACATCAGAATATTACTCACTGATTCGAGTGATACAGTGTGTAGACAGACGAGTATCTGTGATTTGGTGACCAAGACAGACACACAGTTCCCAAAACACTTGTCCAGTGCCATAAGCGGGTGTAATTCAGTCTACCGTGACGGAAAAAACCGTTCTTTCCTATGTGTGGGGACGAATGGTGATCAGAAGGGTTACGGGACAGTATATCTCCATGTCACTATTGCGAATAGATGTATGCAAAATCGCAGTGTATTTCTGTCAACGCTGACCACCGTAAACTATAGCCTAGAGACAATTTCCCCGATTATATGCCATCCTATTACCTGAGGTGCACCCCAGGAACGGTGTGATAAGACCATTGATACTATACGCTGGATTCATAATGCCGTTGAGATCTTGTGACGGCGCCGAATATCCAAACCGACACTTGTTGTACAGCACCAGACCAGCAACCATTGGAGTCCTGCCAACATGGCTTAGTATCTGTTCCCAAATCTACAATGGACTTCTTACGCCATAGAAGTGCCCGACAGCAAGGCGTATTGGTTATTGAGATACGCGGAACCGATGTTCTCCCCCGGAGCAAAGATGTCGATACAGCAGCCCAGGTTACTGAAGGGGGAGATCTTGTCATAGATGTTCACGGAGCCGACTGTGATGGCCACAGAAAGCGAGGCGGGGGTGTAGGAACAGGAATTTGAGCCCTGCGAGGATTAATGGGATGCTTTAATTGCGGAGAAGGACTTGGAAAAACTTGCGTATCCATTTCCAGCAGCAACTACCGCGGTAAACCCGCCGTTGATGGCGGCGGCAAGCGCTTGGTTGACCGGACTGTAAAAACTCCCACCTTTCCGTTACAATATCAGCCACAACTCCTTCATCGGGGGTATGTATATATGAGAAAACCAACCTAACGACAAGTTCATAACGCTCGTCTTCAAGCGACCATTAGCTACCGCATCATTAAATGCCCAATTAATCCCCGCGATAATTCCCGACCAGGGACCACTGCATGCTCCCCCACTCCCCTCCAACACCTTGACGCTGATAAGCTTAGCCTTCTTCATAACTCCGTACTTATTCCCACCGATGATCCCCGCCACGTGGGTTCCGTGCCCACAAACATCGTGGCTTGGCCACACTGAGTTCGATTTGAATCCAAACGTGGCCCGTCCAGTGGTGAACTCCGGGTGCCCGGTTGTGACCCCGGAATCCAGTACGTATGCGGTCCCTCCGGCGGGGCACTTGCCTATGTATTCGTCGTAAAGGTAGGTCGGCCAGCCGATGTTGGTGGTGGCTGAGTATCTGTGGTAATGGGAGATGCGGCCGAGCCCCCATTCGCCGTTAAGTTCGTTCTGGGAGAGAATCTGGCTTATGCAGGGAGCTTGTTGGCTGACAGGTTGAATATCTACAGGTGTTTGCGTCGAAGCTATGGCATCTTGTTCCACTACTGCTACCTGTTATGCGTTAGCAGGAGGCTGGGTATGGCAGAGGGGGTATAGTATACGTCAGAGCGCTTCTTGATCTTCTCTATGATGTCGGTGGGGAAGACACCCGAGTATCCCTTAAAAGCGGAGATCCCGTATTTGTGCACGACCCCAACTTTCTTTCCGTCAAGAGTCTGAGATGACGATGCGCCGATGAGGGAGTCTACCCATTCGAAGTGCGAGGATATGGACGATGAAGAAGCGACATCTTTGAACTGGACTATGAAGCTATTAGGAATTCGACCACCACCGGCCGCCGATGTTTTGCGCTCTATCTTTTCGAGTGAAAAGGCAGAGTCGACAAGGAGGAATAGGAACACAGATGTTAAGAGCTTCATGGCGATAGTCTCTAGGGCTCTGGAGAGGAAGATGGACAGTGGCAAGGTTTTTATACACCGGGGCGGTCGAATACCCCAGAATGACAGTTTACGATGTATCACTCAAGGTACATAAGATATCTCATCCATCTATCCATGCGTACGGCAACCCGCATTTCTTCGCCTCGCTCGGCTACATTCTCTTGTTCCGGGGGCGTGGATTTGTTTACATATGCGTGTGTTCACGATAAACGTTTCGAAACCTTGTGAATGAAGGGCTATCGATGAACTTCAAGGCCTTCCAAATTGTGTTCTCGACATCTTATCACCATGAATAGGTGTAGTGCTTCACAGTTGTGTCAGGGAAAGACATACCACGACGGCATTCCGTAGGTGCCCCCGTTTCCCGGAGTTTTCGTCACTCGTTTGGAAGCTCGCTTCTCAAACGACTTTAGGCGAAAAGTACCGTCTGGTTACGAGAGTATCGCGTGGGAACAGCCTTGCGCATGTGTACCATAAGGCTAGACCCCACTAATTCATTATTATCTCCTGATTCCGGCCAAGGCAGCTTTCCGTGGTACGCAGCTGGATACCTTTTCCAGAGGAGGTACTTGCAACCTATTCTTTCAGCTTGGAAATGCTAGCGGAAGTAAACATCCGATCCTGAGATCGGGTATCCTAGTGTCAGAAAGCACGATGAGTGCTAGGACCCGAAACTATCTTTGGAGACGAGTTCGGGGATTCATTGTGTCTTTGGGTATGTACGAGTATACGGGGTTGTTTACTATGATACTCACTCCATCACTACATACCTTCTCGCGATGGCAAGTGTATGGAAACGCTTCCTCTGGTAATTCTGTGGCTATTTCAACCGATATATTTTGGTAGTTTGACTAAACACAACAACCCCCAGCAATGAATACCAGAAGATCTATTGACCGACGGAAATCTACACCTCATCCTGTAATTTGCGAGTTTCCTTTGATACGAACATATCCTGGCCGTGGTACAGGGTTTTCTCCACTTCCGTCCGTGGCCCAGGAACCAGCCCTTCTCTAAAAAGCGCAGTGAGCGTCAAAGTCTAGGCAAGATTAGGTGGAACAAGATGTCTTTGTGCCGCTAAGATACAATTGTGATGGGGTTTAGGGCGGTGTGTGTGGATCCTGATGATCCGGCACGACTAGAGTACCCCGCACTATTCGGCATAGCAACGAAGATCGAGCTCTCTTATATGAGCCTGTTCACCAGGTGAAGTTGGTAGCTCGTCTCGGTTGTGCCATAGTGCAGTTGGGCTCCTCAGACGACGCAGGAAGCCAATCAGGTGTAAATAGGCATTATCAAAACCTCACCTCGGAGGGCGGAGTAAAGCGGGTCACGGTGGTCCTGTAGCCCGTTAGGATTCTTCTGCTGTTAAGATCACCAAGCACATAGAAAACTTCATGATATACTCGGACCTCGGGCGGCTTCTCAGTACTTGAGGAGTAATAACCTCTTTTCAGCCGATTCCTGTTTTCTAGTATTGGACCAATCACAGGTGATGATCTCCCATCGCTCTTGCAATAAGAAGGCGTGCAAATGAGCAGTGTATTCAAGTATCCTAGGAAGTTTTCTACTCGAGTACTCCCCTCGTTCCTGCGAGGTGGTGTTGAGGCAAGATAGCTGTTGTCGAGCATGAAGCTGGATGTAGATGCTAGGGCATAGGGTAGCTTTTTGTGTCCGTCGTCCACTTGCAAGCTTGCCACCTACTAGGAATTTATATACCGCTACGGAAAAAAACAAAACATAACACTACACACTCAGATAGAATTCCTCACGGCGCCCGGGTTCTACTACGCCCCGTGTACCGGCACCTGTCGTACCTTAACCTACCCGCGAGTGCCACTCCATGACCGACCATTGAGCGGTCCTTGTTCGTCCACCACGTTATCCAAATCACATCATTGGCCAGTAGCTGCGGCTCAACTCCGACTGCCTGCCGGAAGCCGACGAAAAAGGGTGCACTAAGCCCTGCCGGGAAACACCCTTTCCCCTAAGCGGACTGACTAAGCCATCGACGAGATTTTTCCGGAAGAGAAAAAAATCAAGCCGAAGCGAAGACTAAAAAGTGTCCCTTCCATACATCCGTTCCCTCTTCTCCTCTATTAACCACCAGTCTTCTCTCCGCTCAGAGCACCAAGTGCCCTTTACGAGTCCCTTTCTTTCAGCGGATTCATTTGCAAAGTTTTGTCTGTCGTTTGTTTGCAGCTTTCGTCACGAAACGATCCCCCTCAATTCAACCACCGTTACAATGGCCGCCGTCAAGACCACCACTCCTACCCCCGCTGCTGCCGCCCCCACGGCTGAGAAGCTCTCCGGTCTCGCCCTTTACTCCAGATTCGCCTTCGCTGGTGCAGTCTGCTGTTCTGTAACTCACGGTGCCTTGACGCCTGTCGATGTGTAAGTTGCCGGCTGCTTGTGCCCCTTTTGCCCGACCGAAGGATCGATGCATGGAGGAAACAAAAGTGTTGGGGATTATGCGATGAGATGAGAGCGAGAGACCACGACAATTGCGAAAATGGGAGGAAGCCCCCGCGCGCATGGTTCCTACGACGTACTGCTGCCCGCTGGGTGGGGGATCATTCGGTCTGGCCTCTCGGTGCGCTGCTCCCATCGCCGTCTCTTCTCAACACACCGTTCGCCGGCCATGCATCACGATATCACGACGGTAGCATCATCCTCACAGATTGATGGCTAACGACGCTGTTCAGCGTCAAGACTCGTATCCAGCTCGACCCGGCAAAGTATAATAAGGGTATGATCGGTGGTTTCCGCCAGGTCATCTCTCAGGAGGGTGCTAGTGCTCTATTGACCGGTTTCGGTCCTACCGCCGCTGGATACTTCCTCCAGGGTGCATTCAAGTTCGGTGGTTACGAGCTTTTCAAGCAACAGTCCATCAACCTCCTCGTATGTCATTTCAAATATCGCCATGGAAACACCAGATTGCTGATTTGCAAAACAGGGTTACGAGACTGCCTCCCAGAACCGTACCGCCGTCTACCTCGCCTCGTCTGCTCTTGCCGAATTCTTTGCCGATATCGCCCTCTGCCCTCTCGAGGCTACCCGTATCCGTCTCGTCTCACAGCCTGAGTTTGCATCCGGTCTTTTGGGCGGTTTCTCCAAAATCATGAAGAATGAGGGTATTGGTGCCTTCTACTCCGGTTTCGGTCCCATCCTATTCAAGCAGGTCCCATACACCATGGCCAAGTTCGTTGTCTACGAAAAGGTCTCCAATGCTATCTTCTCTGTCTGGAAGAAGGATGAGCTTTCCGCTCCTCTCCAGACCACCGCCAACTTGGGTGCTGGTTTGATTGCTGGTTTCGCCGCTGCTATTGTGTCCCAGCCCGCCGACACCATGTTGTCCAAGATTAACAAGACTCCCGGTGCTCCTGGAGAGGGAACCACCACCCGTCTCATTAAGATCGGAAAGGAGCTTGGAATCAAGGGATCCTACACCGGTATCGGTGCTCGTCTTTTCATGGTTGGTACCTTGACTGCCTTCCAGTTCGCCATCTACAGCGATATTAAGAAGGCTCTTGGTGCCACTGGTGGTATTGAGCTATAAGTGTTCTACTTACTCTTGTGGAGTTTGGTTGGGGGCGGTGTGTCGGTGTAAAATTCGTGGGTTGTGTATAGATTTTTCCTTTTTTATATCTTTTACTTGTGCTTTCGAAAGATCTCTTGGGTGCTATCTTAGATGCTGGTAATAGAATTTTTTTTTTTCCGATGTATAAAGATGGATCTCTACTCCTGCATATACCATGAACCAATCGTAGGTCCACGTGTATGCACCCATGAGGAATCACCCGTACACCTCGGTCACAAGTTTGGATGTTGAGTTGGTATTTAAGCCAAGTTAGCTCGCCCCAGTCTTTGGTAACAACTGTCATCTCGCTCTGACCTTGGCTTTTTGTTGCTGCCAGGTGTAACAGTAGGAGGTTATTGGTTCGAGTTGTGGTATGGTTAATATCTTTTTTTGCATGGCATTCTGATTTGGATGAGTGACCTCTATCTGATATTTTCAGTATTTATCTGTGCCCGATATTTTACCTCCAATCTTAGCTTAGGTTTAGAGGCGATTGTGGTCCTCGCAATCCCTAACCTGTTGGGCGGATTTCGAGTGCGGTCATCACGTGGCGTTGGATTAGGGTTGAGCGGCGAGCTGCATTTCTTTACTTCTTGTGAAGTACGTGTCAAATAGATGAATAGACAAGTCAATATACGCATCACCAGTTTGGCAGCTGCACCCTAAGTCGCCGTACGCTTCCCTCTGCGCTAGGATTGGTCCAACATAACCCACAGCAGAACGAAATACTAGCATCAACATACTGGAGTATTATCCCATGATAACCAATTACTTCTTCGACAGGCAAGCCGGAGCTTTGTTAGGTCAATCTATAAGACAAAGCACTGCACAATGTCCGAAAGCATGAACCATTTGGCCACACAACATGAACAAGAGTCTTATCCCCCTTACATTCGAGTACTCCAGACACTGCCCACTACAGTGGCCGGTTACCTGCATGGTGTCGTATTCCACATCGCAGGCCTGCTGATGCTTATCTTGCGGTGTCGGAATCAAGTGGTATACATACCCGGGGAGCATATAAGAAATCCCCATCTTCCGTCCTTCCTCACATCCTGTACCGCAAGTATGTCCCAACCCACCACAACCACAACCACAACCACCAAAAAGCGCCTCCCAATCTTTATCTCCCACCACCCAAAGCTCACCCTGGAAGCCGCGGGTCACCTCCGCCATTTTCATAACCTCTCTGTTCAGTCCGCGGGAGACTGGTCTTTCATGGGCTCTGTCTTCCCAGAGCAAGAATGGCATGACGGGCTGCGCTACCAGCTTGCTACGATGTCGTACGCGGCTGGGTTGGCGCACTACCATCGTCTCCCCGCGATCCGGGAACCGTTCAAAACCCTCTTCGCGCGACTGATCAAGAAGATGACGCATAGAGATGTGTGGGGATACTGGTACCTCACGTCCCAGGGTAGTGTAGCGTGTAATCCCGATCTCAAAGAGCTAAGGAAGCCGTGGGCAGATCCGGTGGTGAGGGAGAATATCATGGTGCGTGGATGGCTCGGTGGGCGAGTAGGTGCTGATGAGGGGAGTAGTAGTATTCGGGACATCTGCTGTTGATGACAACTATATATGCCATGCTCTTCGACGACGATGAGTACGAAGCGCCAGGTGCGTTGACTTTTGTATACGACCCCGTGTATTACGGACTCGGAACGGAGGTATATGAATACACCCGCACATCGTTGCAGACCGCGATCGTGGCTGAGATGGAGCGTGAGGGTTGGCTGGGGGTGTGCTGTGAGCCTAATGTTATCTTCATGATCTGTAATCAGTTTCCAGTACGGTTTTCTCCCTCGTGCGTGTGGGTTCTGCTAATTAAAGTGCGGTAGCTGATTGCACTTCGCTATGACTCGGTTCGCAAGGGAACCACTAGTGGCGAGGAAGTGTTGAAGAAATACATTGACGCCTGGAGGGCGAAGGGTGTGGAATTCGGTGGAGACAAGATGCAGGCGGATTTGTACATGGTTCAACAAGGACAAGCTCTTCCGTTTGGCGAGATCGCAATGTCGACGTGGTAAGTAACATACCCACACCATAGAGACAAAGTGATGACTGTTTAGGGCGGCGGCAATGTTCAACACCTGGAACCCACAGTTCTCCCATGCCCTCTACCCACAAATGATGGCCGGCTATCTCACCCAGCGGTCCGGGGGCCGGTGCAATCTCAACTCCAAGCCGGTAGCAGACGCCATCCGCCGCATCGCCTCCGAGAAACCAGGGTTTCCCCCCGATTCCCCACAGCTTTTCCAAGAAGCGTGGGACTCCGTCCGTACGGAAGCTCTCGCCCCCGCCCTGCGTTCCGGAAGCGCCCGCGAGCTCATGCCCACAAAACCCGTCTTTGGCTGCGTCATGGAATACGTCTCGGAAGTTGGGCCGCCCGAGCACCTTGCCGGCCTCCTGAAGCACGCTGACGAGATCTTTAATCCCCGTTGGCATAAAGGCGGGTTCTACTATGAGCGGTGTGATGAGGTTGTAGACGAAGATGGGGAATGGAAGTTCTGCGATACGTTCACCGGAAATGCCCTGGTTGCATACGGACGACTTAATGTTCCTGATGGAATGCGGAAGATGTATGAGACTCCTTGGACTCATGAGGTTTTGGATACAACTCCCTGGATCGATGGGCTCGGCGGGTTTGAACAGGGTGTTGACTTCTTGAGGGGTGTTTGGGATCAGGATGCGAAGGCGATGATTATGACAGTGAAGAGCTGGAGTGGGGAGAGAACAATTGGGCCGGTAGTTAAGGGGCTGAGTGAGGGCGAGTATGAGGTGTATTTGGATGGTGAGTTTGTCGGGGTTGAGGCTGTTAAGGAGGGCGAGGTGGTCGCTGTCGAGTTTACTGTTGGTGTTGAGGAGAGGGACTTGGTCGTTATGATGAAGCAGGAGTAGGATATTTTTGCTGCTTCCCTATTATCATAGATTAGGACCTTGGTTAGAAGTTCTTCGTACTTAGTATGAATGACTAGTTTGTCTGTTTCGATTACGCGTGCAGTCACTGGTCAATTTAATTGTATCTGCCTTTTGTGCCTATTCGCTCAACCTACAATCTTAATAAATCATAAAAGAGCACTCTCCTACCTCAGGTTTCGCCGACGCTCGCCCTTCCTCAATAATTTGGCGGCTAACGATGTCACCCCGTGACCACTGTATCACTTTATAAACCTTCAGTCGTCCCCTCTTCTCTCTCCACACCTTCGTTTCTTCGTCTTTGCAATTTTCACCCCTATCAACTCTCCGAAGCCGGCTCCTCGTCCCTCACCGGCCCACTCTCCAACAACCTCTGACCCTCCTTCCAAACCCTATCCAAACCGACTTTCTGCATAACCTTCCACCTCTCCCACTCTGCCGGATCAATCTCGCTCTGCCTCGCCTCCCTCTCCTTCGCGCCAACATCAAACACCTTCAGTACACCGCGGTCATTATAAGGCGTCCACGGATCCTCATCATATGCATATTTGATCCACGCCGTCGTCATCCGCTTTGCAAGCTCAATGTACCCTCCTTCCTTCGGGAAGTGCTCCAGAAAGTTCTGGAACGAGAAAACGATGTCAATTGCATGGTGTGCTCGGCCTTTGTTAACGCCATCGAATGGAGAGCCCTGGTGGATGTGAGAGATGGAAACGAAGAGGTAGAGATGGGAGAGCAGGTACCATGTACATCCCCACCAAATACGTCTTCCTCCCCAGCTGCGCGTTGTAGTCTGCAAACTCCCAAGCCGGCCGGCGGAATCCATAATCCGAGATCATGACGTACAGCTGTTTCACCTGCTCCTCCCACTTCATAACTTCGCTGACCTTAAACAACCGAAATAGCAACTCCACATCCTCCGGACTCACACCCGCTTCTTCCATAAGTCGCTGCCGGAATACCGCGGCGGGATGTGCATATTTCTCGATCCCGCCGCCCAGCGCCATAACAGCCCACTCGTCTCTGCAGGTCCCGATCAGCACACTTTTGCACCACTGCGGATTGGGCTTAAAGTTTTCGTGGCGGATCCATGAGTGAGACGGGATCAAGGTTCCGTCGGAGGTGGGCACGGTCTGCACGTCGAACGCAAGCTTTGCGATGTCGATAGCGGGGGCTTCAAGAAACGCCGCAGCCCTTTGCTGCGGATTCTGCGTGGTGATATTGAGTTTCTCACACAGCTCGAGGTAGTATTCATGCTGAGCCTCTACCGGCCGCGGAGGCAACAAGCCCGCCAATCCCGACAATAGGATGGCGCGGTCAAAAAGTCGGGTTTGCGAATACAGGTGTATCGAACCGGAGCACGAACCTGCGCTTTCTCCAAAATACGTGATATTCTCGGGATCGCCCCCAAAGCCCGCAACTTGGCGTTGCACCTGTTCTCCCCCTCCATCAGCTAGCACTCATCCCCCCTCCCCCTCCGGGAGGGGACAACATACCCATTCAAGTGCACACTTCTCATCCTTCAGCAACCAATTACCGCTCTCGGTGCTTCTCCCCAGCTCCGGTGTCGCAGTACTCCCCAACGAGTTGAGCCGACGGTTGATACTAATCACCACAACCGGCATTCCAATCTCAACAGAATGCCGCACGATATTCACCGTATCATATGCAGCAAAGTTTGCAGAGCCAACTTTGTACGCGCCACCGTGCGCCCACACAATGACTGGCAATTTCTTACCTCTTTCGCTGTCTGGGGTGGTAACGACCAGATTCGCACACCGCAGCTCATCCATCTCCTTTCTTTCCTTCCCTACCGAGAGTACGGGGGTGTTTAAGATTTTTGCGTCCATTTCCTCAGCATCTAGTTGCTGTATTGCTATATGCCCCCATTTTGTTCCATCAAATGGAGCAGAAGTGTGCAAGTGTGTGAGGGAGTTTACGAGGATGGGATCCCTGAAACGCCCTGGGATGTGTGCGTAAGGTAGCCCACGGTATTGGATGGTGTTTGTGGGTTTGGAGAGAGCGCCGAGGATGAGGCCGAGAGTTGGGTGTGCTAGAGTATGGGTGGACGTGGAGGAGGAGGAGGAGGAGGAGGAGGAGGAGGACATCCTGATGAGAGAGAGGGAGAGAAGACGGTGGAGGAGCTTCATTGTGATATGTGGGAGGTATGGAGGTGAATGGATGCATGGAGAATGACGTTTTCATGGCGACAGCTGGGTGCAGAGTAGTCGTGGCATGGTGATATCATACATACATACACACGGTTCTTCAGGAGTGAAGGGCAGTAAACTGGGAAATTTCGAAAACTTATAGAGATTCTAGCTTCACATTTTCACACACTCTGAATAGTGAAGAGAACTGATAGTGGTGGGGGACTGTGGACTAGGAATTCCGATAGATAGGGCAATAAATCCACGCCTTCCATCCACCTAGGAAGCAGTTATCTCAGACTGAACAATAGTATCATAGTGACTCGCTCGACTGGATGTCTGGGCGGCAACATCCCAGGAGTGCAGTCTTTAGCGTGGGAATTACACTTCCGCGGAAACTCCGAAACTTCAAACACAGGCTTCAGCCAGAATCCAGGATTGGTGCTCCAGATAGAAACCGGTCAAAGTCAAACCGGGCGGTGAGTTGCCCGTGTAATAAAGTTGGATGCGTATTATCAAAAACTTCAATGTTAAATGTTACGCATAACACCACTACCATCATAGCCATATAGATGCATTGTCCCCGGTCGTCGGCTTCATCAGAACTCCCCCCGTTGGCACCGCACTGAGAGGATGGCAGTTTCGGGCAGGTATGAGGTGTGTTGTGTAGGTGCCTTAGATAGCCAGTCTATCAATCCAACCGGATAGAACTCCTCTCGCAGCTTGGCTTAGTGAATGCTCATCTATCAATACCCTCCCAACGGATCCCAAAATACACCCAGAGCAAACCCAAGTCTGCTCTCGCTCCCCAAACAGCAGCGTATAAGCATTGCCCTTTCCCCTCTCGCCCCTTCTACCCCTCACCCCCTCCCCCCTTTACGTCTTGCAACCATGCATTTCCTCGCTCTCATCCCAGTCCTTTCCCTTCTCCTCCTGCTGTCCCCCAGCACCAACGCCGCGTCACCCGCCCGCTACCAAAAAGCGCACGATGCCGTCATCGACCCTCACCGGGGCACAAAAACCGACGGCCGCATCGACCAATTCCGCGATCTGTGGAAGCAGCACTCCGACGCCCGCGGCACTGCTCCTCCCAGAAAACTAGACCGTCTCGTCGATAATGCGGAAGCCCGCGAGCACGGGAAGTACACCAAGACGGACAATGCGGGAAAGAACGTGGTGCAGCCACAGGGTAGTAAGTCAGGACCGCAGAAGAAGAAGAAGGCGATGACCGATTTCCGGCTTCCTGCTACGCTTCGCGACGGAAGGGTGCTTGAGAAACGTCAGTTTATTAACCAGCCGGTTGAAAATGCGCCGAAGCAGTGCCGTGGCTCTGCTGCCCCCCAGGGATCCGGGCTCGAGGGGAATGCAAAGTATGCGGATCCCAAGAGCTTCTTCCGGTTTTCGGAGCGGGAGTTGGGGGCGAAGTATTCCCCTGAGCAGCTCGCGGCGGCAAAGAATAATCTTTCGAACTCCCTGAGTGCGGCGGGGGAGAGGGAGAGGGAGAGAAAGAGCGATGATCCACCGCCTGTGCAGTATGACGATGAGTTCCTACAGTTTGCGGGGTTGACGAGAGAGGAGGTTGCGCCACCTACTAGGGATATCTTCCAGGAAGAAGCAAAGAAGTGCGGGTTGGATAAGTTTTCGGATGTGAAGAAGCGGAAGGAAGTACCCGAGTCACAGGGGAAGGTGCTGTTTTATGAGATCCCACCCCCGCCCCCGCCTTATGGGATCCCGCCCCCTGCGCCGCATCCGGGCTATTACTGGAAGCCGAACCCTCCACCGCCACCACCTGTACACCCCGCCTACTACGCTCCGTCGCCTCCTCGCCCCTGTCCTCCTTGCAAACCCAACTGTCCGGTCCCGTGCAAGAATTATTGTCCGGAGCCGGAAGGAAAACTCGATGTTGACATTGTCTCCGACGGGAGTGAGACGTTGGTGATGCTAATTGAGGATATCCGACGATACATCATCTTCTACGAGGCCAACAATGCCGAGGATATCATCCTTTCCGCAGAAGGAGACACGGATATCGATATCTCCGTGCCCGAATGCAGGGTGCCACCGGATTTCTTTAACATTGACGCTGACGTGGCCCCGTATTCACCCTATGGGGAGGTTAATACTGAGTTGGCTGAACTTGCAGATTTTGATACTGGGCTGTCGTTGGCTGAACTTGGATTTGCGCTTAGCCAGCCGGGTCAGGACGGTCCGTATGCCGAGGCGGTTGAGCACTCGGCGACCAAAGCGAAGGAGGTGGAGCCGGAGCCAGAGCCGGAGCCAGAGCCGGAGGCGTATTTGAAGAGGAAGGAGTTTGATGACCATATTAATAATCTTGGACCATGGTGCCCGATTGGAGACCAGCAGGTGCTTAAGGTCTTGGAGGCGATGGTTTGATGTGGGGGATAAAGATGGCCGTTTTACCAGGTTCAAATGTGGAGAAGTGTTTATTTCCTGATAAGAGTATTTTGAGAGATTGTAATTGTGCTTGCTCGTCGTCCTGCTTCTAGCCACCTAGCGTTGGAGTTGAATTGTTCTGCAGTGGCTGTCTCATTGCGCGATCACTCGTATATCTGTTTTCGATGAACTAAACGCAATCGACCGCGTCGTCCATGGCCACTCAACCCGTCTCCAGTCGTGTGCGTCCGTGCTTGCAGAATTCTTGTTTCAGTCCCGCGTAGATAACCAACCGACTGTACGAGTCAGGCTAGGTCTTGCGCCATAACGGTGGGGTATTTTGCCATCACCAAGACAGCTCATCCCATTGGGCGTCGCTCATTCTTGTTGGAATGTTGGTTCAAGATTTGTTCTATAGAATTGCTCTCGTGGTCATAGTTTTCGCCGGTGGCAATGCGAAGAAGGCAGACGCTGGTTTACGAGCGCAATCCTGGCGGTGCAAATTTTTTGGCGTTCTAAAGTGTGTTAGACGGCAGCAAACCAGCGAACAAACCTTAAGACCCTGACAAACGTGGGGAGGATGCCGATTCATTATCGCCAAGTCGCCCTGCCAATCGCGATCGTAGATCATATCATGGCTGCCGGTACTCGGTACACTGGAGTACATAGACTCGCAGCTGCATTGACAAGCTGATTTGAGACTGCTCCAATGCCAGATGCGTTCTCCAGCACGAGGCACAATGTCAGATTGGTGGATAGCAGTGACTGACAAGCTGCCAACCGCAATTGGTGCGACGGTGGAGGTCTGGGCATGGCCGATGCATGCAAGTAATCTATTTTGGCGTTATCGAGTACATCCTCCGGGCTCGCAGCTGCATCGTAAAGCGAGTCCCAGCAAAGGTCGGAAAGGTGGTATTGTCCTGTTTTCTTGTTCATTGGCACCATCTTCACCCGCTTTGATTAATTGCGGCAGCAGCCGTGGATCATCGTGCAAAAATAGCCGCTCAATTCTGCAAACAGGCATGAAATCCACCCTTCCGCGAAGCTGCTCTATTGCCCATAAAATACAAACTCCAGAATGCTAGAGCAAAGGGCCTTGATCATCTCCAGATGAATGTGGACATATTTGCCGATCGAGAGAAAGGTTTGGCGGTCTAGCGCGTGCGGACGAGGCTAGAGAGCGAGTAAACAAGCTTTCGTTGGTCGGTATCTGTACTTCAGGTACTCAAGCCCTAAGTACTCAACCTGGATTTCACTCATCCGCGTGGACGACGAGCGACCGACTAGCTGCCAACATGGTATCATCATTGTTCGGTTGAAGTACCGGATCTTCCCAAGATCCAAGACGTTCTTCATCATCGCCTCCAGACCTCCGGCATCACCATCGACGTCCACCTCACCTTCGACCAACGGGTGAGACGAACCACCATTGCATCCTGTTACTTCAACGCTGTCCATCATGGCGAGAAAATCCACAATCCATAGCTAAGTGACTAGGCCACGGGTCTTCCTGCGGGAGCCATGAGTTCCGAGGTGGCTTAATATACGAGTGAATTCAGTACCACAGCATGATTACACCGGGCGAGATTGAATGTTTTGACGTTGTGCTTAATTCTAAGATAGGAGAGGTGCGGAAGAGGCGTCCTGGTATGAACTTACTTTAAGCCTTCTTAGTATCTGAACTGATGTTTCCTTTAGGTTCTTTATCATGCGTCTTTTCCAACAACTACCATATCGTAAATATTCTCGACGCTAAGCTCGAACTCGAGGAAACTTTCTATTTGCTCGAGAATGAGGTTTAATTTAGCTATCGGAGATCTAGCCTGGACGAAAGGAAGTGGGGCGGGCGGTGGCATGCCATTTCTATTTGGGGAGGAGGAGATGGTATCCAATCCTTCCGCTCTGCATTTGTAACGGCTGGCTAGCATAAATAACGGTCTTGCTAGCTCAGCACGGTGGTGCCTTCATCTGTGCAGCTGCTTTGACCTTGTGTACCGTCGTGAAAATTGCTCATCAGGAAACTGACAACCACCACCTTGACGTAGGTCTCATATCTCGACACTCGCCTCACCAATCTCCGTAAGGAGCTCATGCATACCCAGTCCCAATAGTGTCGCCAAGAACGGGTTGAAAATGTGGTGCCAAGGGTCTGAATGCAGCCCCGAATCCGCTATTTTGGCTTTTCATTCTCCTACATTAGAGTTGCATGTTGCAAAGTCGTTCCAGATTGCTTCTCAGTCCACATTATTTTCCATAGTTGGTAAAGTCGGTGTGTTGAAAATGGGCCTTTAAGAGCATTTTACATAAAGTGTCGCGGCTCGCATTGCACACAGCTGCGTCCGCTATGATCGTGCAAATACCACTGCTAGTGAAGTGGTATGGTCGTGCAACCAACGCGCCCAAGAGACTGGTGACATGAAAAGGGCCCAAATAATGGGCACAGAGACCTGATTTACGACATTCAAATTGGTTCGTTTTCGTCAGGACGCCGTTGCTCGGTAGAGCCAACCAGATATTTTCTCTGGAACATGTTGTGGTGACATGCATATACGCGGCAGATAAAACCAGGAACACTGCAAAAGAGGTGACGCACGCAAGATCTGGCGTGGCAGGGCTGTGTGAAGTCTTGCCAGACTACTTGAGTATATAGCTCCGTCTTGGGCGCTTGCTGCGCCTGGGGGGTTTCGGGCTCAAAGTGCCCTCATCATCTCATCATCGTTTGAGCAACCTGTTTCACCTGCAAACAGTTGAATTGCATTGAATCCGAGCCAAAGGAAACGGTCGTACCCTTTACTTGTACTCTACATCCGCCCTCTTATTCTTTCTTTCTCTTTCTTACTATTTTCTTTCACACCATCCTGCACTCCCATCTCAAACATATCCAATTGCAAAGCTATAGCCTGACAGGCATAGATAACCTATCTCCCCGTCGGCTAGCACGCCATCAGAAATCACTGCTTCCTTCGGCCTTGCTTATTTACTTTAAGGGATCCCCCGGTCCCTTGCCCGACAAACTCTGCACCTCTACATACTCCGTCGTCGGATCTGTCATGAGTTTCTTTAGCTCGCCAACGTCGTTTCGCCTCAATGCGTTGCATTCAACACTCGAACAGCAGCACTTTGTGCCGATGATGTATTCCACCGCGCCCGCCAACGAGTCGATGTTCGACCTCGGGGCGATAATGGATGCGCAGGAGTCGACCGGTGCTGGTCATCCCTCGTTGATGAATCTGGTTCTGCTAGTATTCGAGGCTGTGATGGAAGTTGTCTGTGTATCATTACCGGGTTACATCATCGCGCGATGTGGGTTGTTCGATGCCGAAAACCAGAAATTTGTCGCAAACCTCAACGTGTCACTATTTACACCTTGTCTGAGTATGTCTTGTGTGGGGGAGGACGGTCTATAGCACGACGTGCTAACGAAGCTGATAGTCTTTACAAAGCTTGCAAGTCAGCTTACGCTCTCGAAAATCGTCGAGCTGGGAATTATTCCAGTACTTTTCGTCTTCATGACCGCCGTCTCCTACGTGTGCTCTCTGGCAGTAGCCAAGCTGTTTGGTTTCGAGAAGACTGCAAGGAACTTTGTAATCGCAATGGTTAGTGGGTTGTTTGGTGTCTACCCTCTGATTAAGTGACACGCGTACTGATTGTGGTACATATATGAGCTAGGGCGTTTTCGGCAACTCCAATTCTCTACCAATCTCGTTGGTTCTATCGCTGGCACACACAATCTCCGGGCTCCACTGGGACATGATTCCCGGCGACAACGACGAGGAAGTCGCCGCGAGAGGAATTCTTTACCTTCTCATCTTTCAACAGCTTGGTCAGCTCGTGCGTTGGTCGTGGGGATACCACGTTTTGTTGGCTCCTCCATCGAAGCCCGATGAAGTCACTCCGAACGACTCTGCTGGCAGAAGGTATCGGGATGACGGCGATGGCGAAGAGGAGGATAACCTGCAACAAATCCACGTCGATTCGTTCACGTCGCCTCAGTTTGAAAGCAGCCTCGACAGACTTCGCAAATTCCCAACGGAGCGGGAGCCATTGTTGTTCAGCCCCCAGCGCAATCACTTCCGCTCACATACTTCTGGAACTCACGATTCGGCATTCGACCCGGGTCCATCTGGAGCGCGAACTCCTGTGAGCGCATATCCGAGCACAACTTCGCTATCTACATGCCACGGCTCGGATTCTACTGAGCCTTCCTCGATTGGGACACCCGTCCCGAGAAACTATGAAGTTCGTGACATCAACTCGTTACCGGTCGCCGCAAACCTCAAACCGTCCGACGAGACAGTCACGCCGCGCTGGTCTCTGCCAAAACCGTCAGCCTCCGGTGTTTTCAATGCCGTCAAGAATGGGATTGTTCGCTTCTTCATGGGACTCTGGGAGTTTATGAACCCGCCTCTCTGGGCTATGCTTGCAGCCGTCATTGTTGCATCTATCCCAAAGCTGCAGGAATTGTTCTTCACCGAGGGCACTTTTATCAATGCCTCGGTCACACGGGCTGTATCTCAGTCTGGAGGCGTCGCCGTGCCGCTTATTCTCGTCGTGTTGGGCGCAAACCTTGCCAACAACGCCTCTTCAACGAATACTCACGCCAGCAAAGTGGAGAACAAGATTCTTTTCGCGTCGCTTGTTTCGCGAATGGTGCTCCCGTTCATCTTCACCGCACCAGTTCTAGCGCTCGCAGCGAAGTACCTCAGCATTACGATCCTCGACGACCCAATCTTCCTGATTGTCTGTTTCCTCTTGACGGGAGCTCCCAGTGCGCTGCAGCTGGCGCAGATCTGCCAGATCAACCAAGTCTACGAAGATGTCATAACTCGGGTCCTGTTTTGGAGTTATGTTGTGGTGATCCTGCCGAGCACGTTGGTCTTGGTTATCACGGCCATCGAGGTTGTCCACTGGGCCGTGTAGTCGTTTTGGTGGCTGTTTTTTATATTTTTCTTTTCTTTTTCTTTTTCGATCTACCGCGATGGTTTGCAGGGATGATGATGAATTCGACCGATTGATTTTTCCATTTGTTTATTTTTCTCCTTCACCTGGGGCCGGAGGCTGTTCGTGTATTGTACATTGCAGGTGTTTGGCGCACACGCACCAACGGGGTTGGTATATAGACGGGACTGGTTTTTGGTGGGGGGGGCATGTGCCGGTGTAGATAAAATGAGACCCGAGCGACTCCTGACTTGTGTCCCGGATCCGCGGTTCGCGACTTTTTACTGCTTGCAGCGACACATGCCTGCAGTCACACCGTCGTGAGAGTGAGAGAAAGCCTGCAGCAGCTGGCAACCCTGCGCACCCACCATCTGCTATCTGCCGCCAACTGATATCTACCCCTCAATCCCCGCCTCAGCCATTCGCGACTCGCGCAACCCTCTGCAGCACTCGAAGGAAGCATGGACTCAGACTCGCCGTCCGCGTCGCCAGGTACAAAGGGTGCGTCGTTCTCCGTGCACGTGTCCTGCAGCCGGGCAGCTTTCTAACCCCGCGCGCCAGCCGTCAGCATCTCGGGAGCACTGGATGAGATCTCGCTCCCGCCAGCCGCCGCGCCAGCCACGGCCTACAGACCCTCGCACCTCCTCCGCAAAACCCTCTCCGCAAAGCGGCTCACCGGCCGTCTCCACGTCACCCCGGAGGGCGATCCGTACGCCGAGGCCGCAAACACATCGCTCGAAGACCTCCTCGCCTACAGAGTCCAGGAATCGAGCGCCAGCGAGATCCTCGAGAAATGCGTGCTCTGGCTCGAGACGGAGCGGAAGCGTCGCAATCGCCGCAAGCAGAGTGATGCCTCCGCCGCAGCCGATGACTCGGGCGACGAGAGCCTGGACCTCTTGGAGGCACTGCTGCAGCAGCGCCCTACGTATCCTCCCTCTGCCTCTCGCTCGCACAGCCACAGCAGACGGAGCTCGAGGAGGAAGAGTCTTCTTGGCGCCAGCAGCGACACGGAGTATGCGAGCGATGGCGACGCAGTGGTGCCGGAGTGTGCCGAGTGGCTGAAGATCCCCGAGGAAATCGGCTGGGATACGTTTAAGCTCGAGGTTCTGAAGCTCGCGCACACATTGCGGTGCAAAGGGTGGCGGCGGGTGGCGCTGAGTCGGTTCAAGGAGGTCGGGGTGAGCAGGATCAGCGGGGCGTTGACGAATGCTGTGAGTAGCTGTGTTTGTTTCTCCCGTGGCGGAGGGGGGTGGCTGATGATTCCACCAGGTCTACATGGTGACTCCACCCGCCGACGTCCCCGCCTCATCCTCGACCAGCTCTCTCACCCAGCCCCCGCGCCAACCCCCCAAACTCCTCCTCCGCATCTACGGCCCACAAGTCTCGCACCTCATCGACCGCGAAACAGAGCTCTACATCCTCCGGCGACTGGCCCGACAAAAAATCGGTCCGCGTCTCCTCGGAACCTTCGAAAACGGACGGTTCGAAGAATTCTTCACCGCGCGAACACTAACGAAAGACGACATCCGCGTCCCCGAGACCAGCCGCCACATCGCAAAGCGTCTCAAGGAGCTTCACGAGGGTATCGACCTCGAAGACGCCGAGCGCGCCTGCGGCCCAATCGTCTGGAAGAACTGGGAGAAATGGCTTTCGCGGTGCACGGCCGTCATCTCCCGCATCGATCCCTCCCGCCCCTCCGACAAAGTCTGCGGTGCCTCCTGGGAAGCCTTCACATCCTCCGTCGACCACTACCGCACCTGGCTTGTCTCCCGCTATGGCAGCGAGGAAGCCCTGAAACGTGAACTCGTATTCGCGCACAACGACACCCAGTACGGCAACATCCTCCGTCTCCAAGCGGACGGGAAATCCCCACTCCTCCTCCCAAGCAACGAGCACCGCCAGCTCGTCGTGATAGACTTCGAATACGCATCCGCCAACACCCCTGGATTCGAATTCGCGAACCACTTCTGCGAGTGGATGGCGGATTACCATGATCCCCGTGAGCCGTGGAGGATGCGCGAGCGCCGCCATCCGACAGAGAACGAGATGCGGAATTTCCTGCGGGCGTATGTGGAGCACTCCCTCCGCGGCCCGCCCAAGGCGGAGGTGGGGGGTGCATTCAACCTTGATGCACGCGTGCCCGCAGGGAAGGAGCAGGAAAGGAAGGGAGAGGTCGAGAAGGAGGTCGATAGACTACTCGAGGAAGCGCGCGTGTGGAGAGCGGCGTCCAGCGCCATGTGGGCGGCGTGGGGGATCGTGCAGGCAAAGCTCCCGCTTGATGCGGAGGGGGAGGGCGAACAAAAAGTGAACGGAGAGGAGGAATTCGATTACCTCCTGTACGCGCAGCAGCGCGCACTGCTGTTTTGGGGCGACTGTTTGAGTCTAGGCGTGTTCACGGAGGCAGAGATCGATGTGCTGGAACCGGGGTTGCTGGAGAGGGTCAAGATTATTCGGTAGGGTGGGGGGCGGTGGGGTTTTGGAGTTGGGTACGGATAGCGGGGTTTTTTGTTTCTTATCCGTGTGAAATTTTATGATATATTCTTTGTCGAAGTGTGCCTGCTTGCTAGAGGCAATTGAGTGATGGAGTTCCCTGGATGCGGGAAGTTAGTTTAGAATGTTGATCATTAGAGAGCACTCATTGTAGGTTTTTTGTTGCAGGTGGTTAGAGAGTTTTCCATCACAAGTATTTCGCACATGTTCAAATCTCCATGAGAGTTACTGTATAGACCGGGTGTCCCTTGAGCCTCTTGTGTTCCCTCAGCAAATCCAGCAGAATACCACAATCACACATCCTCCAAAAATCCCATTCAACTCCCAACATGGCAATACGCATAAGAAATGCAGATATGACGCTTGAATTTTTACCAAAAAGATAAAATCACACTCCCAACCGGTACAAAAAGACGGTACACACATAAGTCAAGCAGAAAAGAAAAAATCATCCCAGGTAAAAAGATTCCAAAAAATCATAACCGTTCCATAATTGCACCACAAAACCCCACTAATCTAATGCAGCATCATCCTACCATTGTGTTCGTGGATATCTCCCTACACCCATCATCAACCATCACTCATTATCAAGACGAGGAAGGAGGAACTTACAAACAAGCCCAGCAGCTCATCCCTAGTAAGTTTTCCGAGTGCCAATTGTCCTTCTCCCAACGCAGCCTTTGCAAGCCCTAACTTCTTTTGTTGAAGCTTCAACATTTTCTCCTCGACTGAGTCCTTCACCATAAACCGAGTGATAAAGACCTCCTTCTTTTGCCCCAACCTGTGGACACGGTCGAATGCCTGCAGCTCCACAGCTGCGTTCCACCAGAGATCGAGGGAGATGACGAGATTTGCGTGTGTAAGGTTGAGACCAACGCCACCAGCCTGAAGCGTCGTTAGATTGTTTTTACCGAAAGTGATGCGGGGCTTACTTTGATGGAAGTGAGCATGATTTTGTATTCCGCTTGGTTCCTGAAATCTGACAATGCTTGCTGCCTAGCACTCATGCTCATCCCGCCCTGGTACCTGGTGTAAACCCAATCCTCATCATCGATGACTTTCTCCACAATATCGAGCATCATGGTGAACTGTGAGAAGAGCACGATTTTATCATTTGGATGGTTTCGTCTCCACTCTTTCAGCTGGTTTCTGAGAGCATCAGTTTTCGTGCTGTGATGGAAATCTTTCATGAGATCCGCACGATCGAGCCAAGTGCTGTCATCATCGATATCGAACTCTTCCTTCTTAGTGGTGTCATTGAAAGAGGTGAAATCGCCTTCGTAGAGGTGCTGTCCACAGGCACCGTTGTTGTAGGGGCAGTGACTGTCCTCCGCCATTGCGGTTGTCAAACACTCTCGGCAAAACACGTGGCGGCATTTCTTAACAATCACGGGATCCTCGATCGGTCCTTGACATCGTGGACAATGAGTGATCACGCCGACGGGCTTCTGGCGCTTGCAGGCCTGCATGATTCGCCGGAGCTGAGAAGGTTTCTTGTCCTTCTCATGGTCATTTCGCCAGAGTTGGGAGGGCTTCTTGTCCTCCTCGTCTTTGGTAGTGCATTTCTGCGGTCCCGAATGCTCATGTACAAATTCACGCATATTCAACGGCCTTTCGAGGGCGCGGTCAAGGTCATCCGCGGTGAAATCGTCCGAAATCGATTGGACTAATTCTTGCGTCAATGTTATAGATAAAAAAATAATGGGTATCTTAAGGGAAAAGTCCTACGAATTAGATAGGGATGGTCGCAGACTTGCCGCAACCTCAGAAGCATTGTCAAAATGGCACTGAAATGTTTCATCTCTGTTCCTTCCTCCACGTATTTATTGATTTTAGTCACGGCATGCATGCGTACAGCCTCATACAAAGCCCGTTCCTCGTCATTCAGTTCTGTGGTTCAATTAGCTAGGGCGTCTACTTCCTGTCCGTCTTGTATCAAACTTACTCAGTTCAACCATCCGAATCCGCTTTTTTGGAAGGCTGATGATAGGCTTTCCCATCAAGTAATCGCGCTTCGTACGTCGCATCATATACTTTCTCAAGATGGCTTGAACTCGTTGGGCCCCCCGATGGTTGTTCGATTCGCATCCAAGCGCCTTGAATTGTTCATATGTTCCGGCAGTGGGGTGATGGATAAATTTGAGTATCGGCAACACGTCGGCTAGTCTATTTACAAAGGGTGTTCCGGACAGAGCCCAGGTGTTCTCTGCATCTAGTTCTTGACAAGCCATAGATATTTGTCCCAGGCGGTTCTTGATGATGTGAGACTCGTCAAGGATGACCCTAACAGCACATGTTAGCACATACTAACGAGTAGGTTTATCGAATCAACCCACCTCCAAAACCTAACCCGATGGAATATCCCACGGCGGTCCCACGCTTCACTAAACCATTGATCATACTGGTCTTGCGTCATCGATCTGCGGTTCTTAGGTTTTGGTGGATAGCTACGCATGATCGCCTGGTACGTGCAGAGCACGACGTCCATTTGCTCCAAGTCTTTAGCCGTCTTGATTGTATCCTTGCCCTTTCCATGGTAAATGTGGACCTTGAAAGTACGGCGCCGGCAATGCGTCTCAATCTCATCTTTCCATTGGTCGAGGAGGGCGACTGGTGCCACAATGAGTGTAGTTTGAGGATATTCGCCACGTCTATAGTTGTATCCATCATCTGGTGGAGGGGGCGGAGGATTTAGGCACATGATTGCGATAGATTGAATTGTCTTAAATATTAGCCATAGTACTCGAAGAATGGGATGAGAAATTTGCATACTTTTCCTATTCCCATCGCATCCGCTAATAACCCACCCTTGGGCACCTTTGGCTGTATCTCACGGTTGAGCATCCAATCGACCCCAAGGACCTGATGATTCATAAGAGCTGTCCTCATATCAGGTACCCTCCACATAATCTTAGTCTCCAAAACGTCCTTGAACTTGCGGTTCATGTCTGTGGCTCCAAGCTGATATCCCTGGATCCACTCCATGTCATCTTCCGCATCTTTGTCTGGTTCTCTCGGGTTTCGTAGTGGCGACTTTGGGCTTTGCTTCAGGGTATCTCCGGGGAGCGCTGCCTCTCCACGTTCGTCGGCTGCGATTTCTTCCTTACGGTGAATGAGCACAGTTGACTGTTTCAATCCCATCCTAACGGCAGCGTCTTCCACTTTTTTCCGGTCTTGTTCGATCTCGTTCTCAAGATCCATATCTTCGTCGCCATCACCGAAAGTGTTATCAATATTCTTGCCTTCGTCCTCATCATCACTAAGATTACCACCCAGATCGTCATAATCCTTCTTCTTCACGAGATGGCCCCGACGACGTAGACTACGGCATCCCGTTGGTGCATCGTCGTCAAGTTGGATCTCCTCCAGAAGGTTCTTGAATATATGCTCTGGTGGTGGAGGAGCCTTGCGGAGCTGCAGGTTTTCGTGGCACCTGAACATGCTTTCGGCTAAAGGATCTGTGAAAACGTCGGCAAGTGTATGGTCGATCGGCTCGAAACCAGCACTTATAGCGGTGTCATCGTCGCTGTCGTCGCTGTCGCTCTCGAATCCTGGTATGACGAAGGATCGACGCTGCGACTTCGGAGCTACTTGCGACGAGGAAAGATCGTCGCTCGCAGGTCTCTTCAGCGGTGTACGGGCCATTGCCGGCACAGATAGTTCGTCAGTGAGCGGCGATGGTTGATGCGGTTTCGTTGTGGGTACGAGCAGCTTGTTACTCGACGGTGTTGTAGGAGGAATTATCTGAGACTATAAACGGCAGTCAGCACAAGGCAAGAATAATTCGATCATAGTGCTCTCAAAGGAATGGAGGGGTACATACGACATCAATATCAATACCGTTACTCAGATCCGCAACTTCGATCTTCCCAAGGTCTTCCAACATCTTCGTCTCTGGTTTGATGCGAGAAGCTGACGAGGCTCGTTGAGAGTTTTCAGCGATTGCGCTAAGTGCCTGTCTGCCTCTTGGGGCGCCATAAGGCTTACGAGGCATGATGGAACGTGGCGGTGCAGCTGTTTGCAGATTTCTTTGTGATTTGTGTTTGTTGACGATGGCAGTGGAAAGGTGACACAATGCGACCTACGAAGACAAGCTTCACTAAGGCATATTTCTCGAGTCGAACTAGTCTGCGTGGGGCTAGGAAGAGACTGCTAGAGAACTACCGTATATACGACCAAAGCGATGGTTTGAGAGCAGAAAGCAGCCTAAAGGACAGGGCTTGATGCCTGCTTCTGTGGCTTGAGCTTTCGTTAAAGACTGGAAGCTGTGACACCAACAATCTCACGTTTCGTGCTTCAGCTTGATGAAGAACAGGCACTTGCTTCATGATTTCGCATCTATATCAAACGTTAACGAAAATCGTTAACGTCATTGAGAATTTCCTGCCAAGCCGTTCCCAAGAACCAGGTTCGCTGTGTGCCGGTCCGACTGCGCTGCTTTCGGGAGACTGAAACGCCAGAGAAACTCCGAGACAACAGAAGCTCCGACGCCGTGAATATCTGCAATCTGTTCATTCAGCCCTGGGCTATCTTGAGGACAAATGAGCAGGTACAATTACAATTACAATTACAATTTGGCACTCCCACCCGTGATTCCTTTTCACCAGCATTATCCGCAACCCCCAAGTATAAGAAGCAGGTGGGGCAAGCAACTCAGTTTCATCAACATGCATCGTAGATATTACACTCCCACACGACTAGACTACAGCTACAGTTTAAGTACATCATACGCATACTCTCCCGTCCAGCCCGCCATCACCATAAACAAAGGAACAACCGCAGCGAAAACCAAAAACAAAAGGTATCACAGCAAACAAAATGGCAACAAGCAACGCAGGAAAGACAGTCAAAGAAACCCCACCTGCACCCACCCCGCCCCAAACCACCCCAGCAGCGCGCGCACCCCAAGAACGGATATTAGAATGTAGAATAGAGACTGAGACAGAGAGGTGAGGTACAAATACAAGCCTGCCATCTGCAGAAGAAGGAACGAAAAAGAACTTTCCCTAGGTAGAGCCCAAAAGAAATAACAAAAAACGTAACACCAATCCGCGCCGAACATGTGCTCCATTACAAAAAAAACACGCAAGCAGCAGCGAGTAAAAAAGACAGAAAAACACAAGAGCCTCCGATAATCAAAAAACAATGAACGCCTTCTCCAGAAGCGTCTATCGCCCAAATCTCCGGAAGAAAAACCCATTTCTACACTTCGCCGTGGTTCACATCTAAAAGCAATCCACTAAATCTCCCTCTTTCCCCACTACCTCTTCTGACATCCTCTTCAACGACACTCCACTACTACTCCTCGCACTTGCTCTCTTTGCGGACCCTCCGCCCTCATCGCTCCCTCCAGTGCTGCCCCTCTTGGTGCAAACCTCGGCCACATCCCTCTTCCGTGCTGCACTCCTAAGTGCAGATACCATCCGCTCTTTATCGTCCAGCCTGGCCCTCAATTCTGCGATTTCATCATCCTTCTCCTTCAACAGCACCTCTATCCTTCCCTCGGCTACCACTTCTCCGGATCCAAACATCATCCTATGCGGGCTACCGCCAATCCCGAAGCTGGTTCGACTTTGCGAACTCCTTCTGGCTTGGAGCAGTCGTTTCTCAAGAGTTGCAATGTACCGATTCTTATCCCCCAAATCCGCCTGTAGCGCACGCACTTGTGCAGAAAGGGTAGCATTGCCGTCATTGAATTCGCCACCGGTTGAGTCTTCGTCATGATCACTAGGGTTAACACTGCTCGACGTAGATAGCCTAGCATTCGGGTCCGGAAGTAGATGTGGTGTCGAGGAGGAACGTATTGAAAGTGAAGAAAGATGTTCTGGGGGTGGTGCATGAAAACTCGATCGCGCCGAGTTAACGCCTGAGGACTTCGAGCAAAGGATTAGGCGATTGAGGTGTTCTATCCGCTCCTTAAGTGCTGTACGCGCGAGTTGCATTTCCAACATTTGTTCCGAGTGCTAAAAATACCAAGATCGTCAGTACACTTTGGACTCCGGGCGGCTAACCCAACAACAAAGGAAGTTGGTTGCGAAAAAATAGTTGACATACCCTCTCGCTGTCACGTTCCTCCCGAAACTCTTGTTCTTTTGCGAGTTCCTTTGCGAGTTCCTTCGCTGTTTCCACCTCGTCTTTTCTCCTCTGTAGCTCCAATTCTCTTCGCAGCTCTGCAATTTCCGCGCGGTATCGTTCCAGCAACGCCTTACTACCTGCGTCCACTCCATTAAGGAAGTCATCGCCCTTCTTTGCATGCGAGATGATGTTATTCTTTGCCCTTGCCGCAAATTTCAACGTATTCATCGTCTCTCCAATATTGGTCAGATTGGCAGCACCACTATTGCTAAGCGGAATGGCAATTGTGCAAAGAATGGAAATCAGGGAGTTCCCGGAGAGAGCAGGTTGAAGCAGCCGAGTAAGCTTCGAGTCACGGTAGGGAAGATGATTGCCGTCTTTATCCTTCTCACCGTCTTTCGACAATCTCGCAATGACAGTTCCCAAAGTCAGCAATGACCTGTTGATATGAGCACCCTCCGTTCGTCGCTCTTTATTCTCTGCTGCCCTTTCCGAACCAGCAAGATCAATCAACGACAGCGTGGACACCCTAACACCTCCGTTCATTCCCGCACGACGGTTATCCGCCATATTCCCCGCAGAAGCCCCGGCGACCCGGTCTCGGCTTTCCACAACGATCTGCACGACTGCATGCGAACGCGAGGACCGAGCATTGAATTGAGTGCTGCCCGTACGTCTGCAAAGATCACCCCGCGCAATTACCCTCAGAAGCTGCGTAGGACTCTGTACAATCTCCTCTTTCAATGGCGTCGCATATACACCTCGTTTCGGATCCTCACGAAGCTTAATCTCCTCTCCCTTGGTCTGCTGGTCCAGCGGTACGAACCCGGTTGAGCCCGGTTGCGATGCGAGGAGATCATGTATCCGTTCGTTGTAGATTTCCAAATAGCTGACCCTTAGCAGAAACTCTCGATGCGGTGTCTCTCGGATGAATGAAAATATGTCGGTGATAGCCAACGGTATCACACCCGGTGACGCAGTTGTGCCCTGCATACTGTACGTTTTCCCCGTCCCCGTCATACCATAGGCAAACACCGTTCCATGGTATCCTTCCATAACACGTCGCACCAGTCGTTTCGCGCATGATTCATAAACCCGGGCATTATTATCGGATTGGCTGAAGACATTATCATACTCGTACGTGCCGCCGTCCTTCCCTCGGTAACCAACCTGTCCGTGCCGTCCATCTACTACCCAGTCGCTGCTCATTTGGTCTTCGGGCCCATCGGGACGCACTCGAACAGAGATGATGACATTCCCCTTCATCTCCTTCTCTCCTCCATTCCTCTCTTCTGATCTCCCCCGCGGTCCGTCATCTCCGCTTCCTCCGGGGCTGGTAGCATCTATCATCGTGGAGTTAGTAGAATAGCTGCCCTGAGCACTGCTACTCCTACTGTGCGGCGGACTAGTAGTATATTCACCGCCGCCAGAAGCTGTGCTAGCACCCGATAAGAATCCAACACCACTGTCCCGAGCGCTATCCCGAGAAAAGCGAGCCGACAAATTCCCCGAAGATGGTACCGTCTTTGGCCGCATGAGTGAGTCTCTTGGAGGGTTCGATCGTGTAGGACTTGCTAAAGGACTCGAAGGGTAGCCAGCACCGTTGGCCGAACTCTTGGAAAAGCCGCGTGGACTCGGTGGCGGTAAACTAGCGACCCTAGGTGGTCCCTTTGGAGGCTGAGGAAACGACGATGTTGCTATCGAGACTGCGCGCTTTAACTCGGTGGAGGAGGAGGAGGAAGCGGGCTGAATTTGAGTCGATGATGGTCGTCCGTAACCACTTGACAATGATCTGCCGCCGGGACTATGTGTTGGAAGAAGCGACGTGCGTCGCAGGTTCTGAAGCGAAGGTTTCGAGGAGAGCATGGGCAGTGCTGGCAGGGCAGATGTAGGAGGTTTCGATGCATTGAAGGAGCGCGAAGTTCGCGGCATTGTTGTCGTTGTCGTGGTAGCCATTTTTTGTTTGGGTGATGAAGAGCTTCACGGCGTGTAGAGAAGGAGAGTAATGAGTGGCCAGAGACGGTTTGTCGGGGAGGGAATGAACCGAGAAAGTAGGAGCCTGCGGGATAAAAAACGGCGTTGTCGAAACGGGAAACTCGTCCTAGCGTGACGAAGTGCTAATATCTAATCCCAGGCTCCCAAATGCAATGCAGCGCGAGCCGAGAGTAATTAAGAGGAAACCACTGCTTTCCAAGCAAATCAATCTTGTGCCTATGAAGAGACTCCCAATGCCGGGACACCGAGAAGACGTGCGAACTCTGAAGAAGAAGCGTCTCAAAAGAAGTGAGAGATGGCTGTCGATGTGAAACGAGAACCCCACACCCAGATGATATCCAGAACCAGGCAAAATTGAATGCAGTTGAAAAGAAAAGAATGTATGAAGTATGATGCACGCGTCTCAACGGCGGGGGAAGAAGAGACGTTGGTGTTGGGCATGCGAGAAGTCTCTGCTACTGCGAGATGAGATGATGTTTGTTTGTGGCTGTGGTGTTGATGATGATGGGGAGTTGGTGCGTGCATGACACTACCGGTACACAACAATCAGGGGGAGTCCAGGGTCCAATCGCGGGACGCACACGCCAAACCGGAAAGAAGAACACAAGAAAACCAAAAGATTCTCTCTTTTCGGTCGATATCATCCACTCACTAAGAAAAGAGAATGCCGATCTCGCGTTGTTGCCATGAAAGACCGCAGGACGGATAACTGCCTTTGTAATATCACGATGCTTAGCTGCTGCTTCTAGAAATAATCGATATCTCGTCGGCGATAATATCACGGGTTGCGATCTGTGTGATGCCACCGACAGTCTGCAAGTTCCCACGACAAAACAAAAACGTCCATAGGCTAGGTATTTCTCACTCTTTGTTTCCCCGAGCTCTGAATCCCCTCGGCAAGAGGACCTTGCACTTTGACCTCGATCCCCGTCCAGAAGCGCTGACAGTCGCTCGAAATGGCTCACGAGCACACTCAGATCAGAGAAATCGTATCCAATACGTTCAACTGAAGAATGAAGATGCCCAATGGGGATCAACTTAAATAGCGTACCTCAACGATAGGCTCTCAGGAAAGTTGAAGCACCTACGCCTCTCAGCACACCCAGCGGTGAAACGACGAATAGGAATCTCGGGACAGCGTAGCCATTTCCGATTCCAAAATTACGGGTACAAAGAAGGGTTGGACACCTCCGAAAAACCAATCTTTTTTTTCTCTTCACATGCCCCTCCAGCTTCTTCTCTCTCAAGATATCCCAGATATTAATGTCGCTCCAACGATAAGTGCCGACATCGGGACCTTACATTTTCAGACATTGTACCTATTTCAAGGTCCCCGAAGAAAAGGGGGGCAACATTCGAGAGCTAGCGACAATTTTTAAAGTAGCTATCCCTTTGTCCTGGAAGATGAACTTTCCCACATTATTTCGCAGTCAATTAGAGCAGGATGCTTGGTATCTACAAGTACCATCCCGATGACCAATAGCTCGATGGCTATCGGTGGGTCGTTGATGCTCAGCATTGGCAAACCTGTCTGAGATCGTTCTCATATAAAAAGGGGGAATGGAAACAAAAAAGAAAGTTTCAAGGCAATGATATTCTCCACAAAATACAAATTGCAGTGAGATCATCATCGGGGCCACTGTTGGTTCCCAAGGAACTTGCAGGTTGCAGCAATCGGATGTACCCCATACATGTACTTTAGCAAAACCCTCGCGTGGGGGGTCTCGCGTGTGCACTTTTTATGGCTGCAGGAGAAGGGAGTGAGGTACCGGTACCCACTCAACACAGCTATCAGAGTTCTCACCGCATAATATGAAGCCTCCTTGCATTGATCCCCGCGACCCCATATACCTCTCACCGACCCTATCATTTTGTCTTGTTCTAAAGTAACACGCACTCCCCTGAAGCGAGTGACCTCCAAAGCCTTATCTAAACGCCAGCTGAGATCGCACAAAGCCAGGAGACGACCACCCGCAACACTCGGGCCTTACCCCAATGACGGAGCTGTCCCCGGCTCTCCCAGACCCAGCGACGCGGCCGCCGGGCACGGCAGCGCCACCCCGGACTCCGGCCCGCTCCCGTTCTAAACTCGCCGCATTGAATATATAAGCATGACCATTAATAGTCCATGCGTATGCAAGCCCGCAAACTCATGGATATTGCGTTAATTTTCTCGGCCCATCATAGTGCGTCACTCGAAGGGCCACCGTGGCATTAGGTGGTACTAGTTACAGGGTCCGCAGTTGACAGCTGATTGCTTTCTTCTCTGGATGGGGTGGAGAGCCGACATATCTTTTTGGCGAGAGACATGTAAGACGCCAGATTCTGACTGACAGTACCATAGACAGATACCCCTTGATGACTGCTGACATGCGTCCTAACCTTTGTAACCAATACAGTATTACGCCAGACTGGACTCGATAACTGCACCTGGGGCTTTTTGGGATTACCTAAGACTATTTCCTTCGTATTCACTAGTTTTAGTCTAGATTGTCCCGTGGGAATAGTCATCATCTTTAACTTCCAACACCAGACCGCATCGCCGAGATGCTCGACCCTCTCAGAGATTCTTCAAAGCAGATGTTACAGTATACATACACTCCTGCGGGACTGTGGAGGTGTCACTCCAGCGGCACACTTTCTCCCGTTCAGCGAGTCCTCCTCCTTCAATCTGGGAGCTTTGAATCGGCTAGATCATTCCATTTCAGATCTCTCTATATCTTTACATCAATATCGGTCAGTGCATTGCCGACAGGTCTAGGCGTAGAACGGTCCCGTCCCATTTACTGCAAGTGAAGTGTATACGTAATGATGTTCAAACGATTACTACTATTGTAAAAGCTCATCCGAGTGGATTTTGATTCATTTCGTTCCGTGTTGTATGCACTAGGGTACATTCAGCCCTCCCCATATCGCGCGCTCCGAATAAAGGAGAGTGTATTGCTTCATTGACAGTCACTCGGCATGCCGATTATACAAGTCACCGATTAAAATCCGGTTTTGTGCAGATCTGGTCTTGACACAGTTAGTGCAGGAAATATCAGGTTGCTATCCAAAACGGGGCGAGGATACCGACTAGACTACCGTATTATCTGGAGTTATTCGGTAGCGTCATTTCCTAAATGGAAGTGACAGTGCAATACCCACATCAGTGGATTTGCCCACCAACACATGAGATAATGGTCAAGTTCAATTCAAACCTCTCAGTAAGAGGCCAAATAATTGTTCCAAGATCTCATTCCTGCCCCTGGCCATCGTAGTTGTGTGGTTTTATGGATGTGGCTAAGTTGGTGATAAAGGAGCATTCACGCCAAGCCAAATGATGGTTTATATAAGAACCTGCCATAGAACCACCACAATACATTGTAGAGGTGGGGGGAGACTTACAGTAGGTTTTCAGATGCTGTTTGATGCTCTCAAGCAAGCTTACACCCTTTGTTAAGTGTTTGTTGGGAGAAACTCCTGATTGCATGGTGGTACACCGCCACTTCCATTTTGGAATGGGCGCTACCAGATAATACGGTAGCAGTGAGAACTGTCAGACATCCCAACTTGGAAAGCTATGGGTTTGTGTAACTATCTGTGCTGAATGAGGTGGGCACGACTAATGATGAGGAGCACAGCCTTCTAACCCCACTCACTTCCCGACGAGACGGCACTCATCACTGGATACTGACTGACTGGTATAAATGAAGGCTCCTTTCGGCTTCTCCGTTAGCGACTTCCTCGCCGTGGCAGAGCTTGCAGGCATAATATCTAAGGCACTTAGCGAATTTCGTGATTTAAACTAGAGTATAAAGCTTTGGTCTAACTCTTTGACACGCTTAGTATCTCTTTACGGACTGTTTACACTTTCCTCGTAGACTCGTCATCAACAACTGGATTACCGCCGCTAGATGTCGCTTTGCTCAGCTATCATATGTGGAAGCATGTCAAAATCACATGAAGAGTTTTTGGGCATGAACCCGTTCCTAGGAACAGCCTTCGCAGTGAGGATTCACGGAAGACACCAAGAGCCTTATACTAGGGTCAAAACCAGACTTTACTGCCGAGAAGAAATCCGACTTCCAGAATTAGAAGTCCAGTCAGAAACAATGAGTGGTTAAGGAACTGCGAAAGATAAAGTGGGCAGTGTACAACGCAGGAGATACCACGGATCTCGAGTACCGGATGAAGTCGCATATCCAGGCGTTCGAGGTTTCCTTCTTGCTATATCTTTGTATGTTGCCCCGGCGCATTCATATACAGCCGAACTTCGTTCTTACACGTTGAACAAAACACAAGCACATGCCCGCACACAAAGAGCTGTTGAAGAGGACTTGGCGATCAGCCGTAGGACTGAACAGAAGCTCAGTGACTTGTGTGGCCATGTGGAAATAATGATGTCGGCACAACTGCTCAGGGCTATGGGATACAGTTGGGAAGGGAGTACTGGACCGAGGCATAGGGTCACAAACTTTGAGATGCATCTGGAAGATTAGTGGGGTTACCGGCAATTCTGTGCAAGGACTTCGAAGTTAACGCTCTCGTAGAGTTGCCATAGCTTGTCGTTATGTCCCAGCTCACCTGACCCAATGAGAGTCGTTTCATGATGCTTTAGAGATCATGTTCAGGGCATGAAAGAGTAACCACCGGAGACTATGGGATTGACGGACAGGATGGGCAACCCATAAAATAATCTGAATGCACTCCCTAGCGTCAGGATCACAATGAACATCCTCTTCCGGCATTCTCATTCTAAACCACCCGATCATCTGTCTTCAAGCAAATGTCCAAGATATTCTGCCGTAGTTCAGGAATTGCCCTGAACGAATGCTTTATCGAATAGTATAGATGTACATCTCCCTGACTGCAAGCCACCGACTCATGCTCACCTAGAAATCGTGCCTATGAATTAAAACTGACTCTAGCAAAGTGGTCCGAGACATCCCAGCCTTATTACCACATCACTTCGAAAGAGTGGAAGCGTATTTCCCGAAACACCATCTTTGTGGCAGCCTATGAGGTTTTCCAAAACTGAAGAGACGCCGAGTACATACTATCCGCACTCGCAAGTCGTCACGATCCGTCACAGCCTACCGAACTCTAGATTCCGCAACCAAAAATGCCTCCATCCCAAGGCAGCTGAGGTGCGGACACGGGACACGCCTGATGTTATTGATAACAATTGCTAGTGGTACCTTCATTACCTTGTAATTTAACTGGCCTGAATAATTTTGTAGCATTCATGTAATCTAAAATATGAAGCATAGACAACCTCTACAGATAGCATTAGATGGGTCATTCTTTGTGGACAGTTACTCAGCAACACGGTTATTTAGGTGGACTCGGGGACACAGCGCCGTACGTTTGTCCACTCATTCCGTCATTCATAGTGAGTGATACCTGCCGCCGACAGAGCCTATGAGTTCGAGAATCGCGCGAACGGAGGCTGTAATGGTTTCTTTGGCCACTATCCGATTCAAATTAACCACTGCCCGAACCAAATCTCTTGCAATGTAAAAAGATATTGGTCACAACGTGACTCGAACCTACGACGTTACACGCACGCCAAAAAAGTCAAGGTCAGAACAAAGCCTAACAAAGATATAAGAAATTACTTCTTTAGCAAGCTAACTTAATAGTCTATCATCCAGCTTTTATCGCCAGTGCACTAGCCCCAGCGACCAAGAGCCGTCTACAGATTACTAACTTGACTGAAAGATATTTGAAACATAAAAGGTTCTGATCGAGTTATGCGAGTGATCTATCATGATCTGTCCATAAATACGTGCCTTGTACTGCTCTTGTGCCTAAGTTGGTTACGGAACAACCTTATACGTTCTGTTCGAATGTGTCAATTATTTTTGCATCATGTAAGGCATTTCTCCCCCACAGGCTTAACCGATAGTGTACGTAAACCGGTGCTGGTGCGGATCAGGACCCGATTCCAATTTACAATTCTCTTCCGACTTAGCACTTTCCCCGAATTACTTCCACTTCATCATGGATTGCAACCGCCTCTCATCACCTGCTCTCATTACCACCTTCCTCACCACAAGATTGGGAATTTCTCACTCGCTTATATGAGACATACAATAATACTGCGGTACTCCCACACGGAATGTCTGCTCCAATACAAGTCAGCCGCAAACATTCCACCTCGATCGTCGAAACGGGCCCACCCAGACTGTGGAAACGACAGTGGAAGCCAACCTGTCTACCCCTCACGACGCTACAGCCAAAGTACGCGGCTAGTGCTAGCTAGCTAGTCAGCAGATGCACAGACTAGTCAGATAAGAAGGAATATCTCCAGGCTACTGGCATCTACATAGGCTCGTTCCCAGCCCCAGTCTTGGCACGAGCGCCACTTTCTGACGAAACTCGCTCGTACCCAGAGAGGGGCTGGAACCTTTCAAGCTCCGAAAATGGGGTTCGCTTATCGGAACGAGTAAATAGCATTCCGAGCTTCCTAAATATGGAATCGTGTATAAACTTATCGTCTAAAGCTCTTGGCGTGAGGGCTCCGGGAAATGTGCGCTCTGCGGCTCAGCATTCCGAGCTTCCTAATATGGAATTGTGTATAAACTTAGCATCCGAAGCTCTTGGTGTGAGGGCTCCGGGAATTGTGCACTCTGTGGCACAGCAGCCCGGATTCCTCCTCATCGCCATCGACAAACAGTCAACTCCACCCATTCTCTTCGGACTGCACCTGCATTCCAATCCACAACACATATCGAAAGCCAAAACACCCTGCATCATTCTAGCATATACCTTCTAGGGCACTTTGCAACGATAGCTATGCCCCCTAAGGGAAATAAACACGCCATGTTGGAGGCGCCAGGCCCGAAGGTCAAATGGAACAAACATGATTGTGGAAGCCTCCCCAATCACTACACAGTTGACAATTGGAATGGATTCCTCCCGAAGAAGATCTTGGAGGCTGTATTGGCTGTCAAGGTGAGCGGGTCTAAAATGCGCAAAATGAGGACTATCGTGTTGACTGGCTAACGCATATAACCTGCTAGACCCCCGACAACTGGAAGCACGGCATTATGTGCTTAATGATGCTTGTATTCTTTAAGGTCAGAGGTTTGACCTTAGCAAATATGAAAGTCTTCCAAACGACGGTTATCCCGCAATCCTTATACGCGCGCATTACGGACCTTTGGAACTGGAATAGCTATGCGAATGGCCTACTCAAATCCAAACTTATTGAATCGTACTGGGCGATGGCTCAGAGGTTGCTCAAGCAGTATCTGGACGACAAGCGAAGAGAGGTTGCTTGAAAGGTGGGCAACAATCGAAAGCAGCACCTCTCAATGCACGAAGTGGCACCTTTCCAGAGTAATGATAATGTTTACGAGTATTTGCATTTAGACACAAAGGATATCTTCTTCTTTTGGACTCCGATACTGCACAATGTAATGCCAGAGTACCTCGGTATGCATGACAGGGCTATGGATGGAGGATTTCACTGGTTAGATTGTTTAGAAGAGTAGTCGTATACGATCATCGCGTGATTCGCGTCTGGCACATTAACGGCGATCCCGGGTACCGATTATGGCGAGCATGCTCCTGTGACTGATCTGCGTGGGACAAGTTGCACACATGAAGACCTTCCGTGGCCGCCGATGCGCACAATTGATTGTTGGTCGGATATCCTGGTTGAAGCTGGTGTTGTAGAAGAAGTTTGGCCTAGGCCCGGAGAAGCTGCCAACTCGCCACAGGATAGTCTGGGAGTTCCCATGACTGTACCTGGTATTACGGACTACAGTATTTCAGAGCACCAGGAAACTGGTGGCCAGGGAATAAGTATGAAGGAGATAGAAGAGATGGAAAAGGCTAGCACCACAGAGGACATGGAGACGGTCAACTTAGTGAAGCGGCTGTTGGGCACAAGGGAGTTAACCCCAGTGGTTGGGGATGATGGTATGGGTACATTTGCTGCGCACAGTGCTTAATGATTAACTGAATTTTGCATGCATAGGTGAGGTCGAGTTGCACCCGCAGTACAGTGTTGAATACGTTACTGCGAAATCAAGTCGTTTAGCCCAGATGAATACTTCCAGGCACATTCGGTATGCTTTAGAATTGTTGGAGATCGACAAGAAATCCTGTCAAGTTCTAGGAGCTGCTCTCCGAAGATGGGAGAAGGAGCTTGAAGCTGAATTGGCGCTTTTAGAGTCGATGGAAGAGGAGGCAAAAGTGTGGATGAACGAAGTTAAGGTGATCGAGGAATGTGTTGCTCTCAGGCATAAGGCCAATGCGGAACGCAAGCAGTTACTTGCGCGCGACCAGCAGGAGAACCAAAGCAGCTTCAACAGAGTCCATCCGGGAGTGATTGATTCTTTGCGCCCAGGATCAATGATTGGTTTCGACGCATCGCCAGTTAGGTATCCGGCACAGGCTCTCCTTGGTCGTCGTTCCTTCGCGGGCATTAACGACTTGCCCCGTTTGGATCATCGCAGCTTCGGAGCTAGTAGTGACGGTGCCGGGCTGGGCGTTTTGAGTCCTGGCAACAATCTAGGGCCTGCTTTTGATGCTCCACAAAGTACTCCGTGGAGTTACCGAAAGATCTCTCCAGTTGGTACGCCTGAAACACCGGTCGCTTGGAGCGATTTGCGCAAGCCCGAGAAAGACGAACCTGTTCCATCCCGCAATTCGGTGACCCGCGACCAGGGCTACCCGCAGGGACCATGCGCGGGTGCTATTGAAAACGATGGCGCCAAGGAAGAAACGGGGGTGACAAACAGGGAAAGGTCAAGCACGCCTGGTTTGGCATCAGATGCTTTGGGCATGCTTGGTGGTAGAGGTGGTGATACATCTTTTGGGTCGGGGAATGAGAATGAGATCGAGTTGATTGATGGAAGTCATGGACCTACTAGTGGGAGGTGGGATGAGCATGGTGGGGAAGGAAAAGATATGGTGAGTGAATACTTGAGTTCACAGTCATCTGCTACGCAGAATGTGATCCCCCCCGTAGACTTGTCCTTCGGTTAATTCTATGCAGAGTGTAGATGGAGTTTGGGTTGCTGAAGGGCTGTGAATTGTGAGTTATCCTGTGGAGTTTCTTTCATTGTGGGGTTTCTTTCTTCGGGGGTTGTATCATGATAATCATTGTTCCGGATTGGTTTTGTCCTTGTATTAATATTTCTTACCCGTATGCTTAGTTTGGGTGGATATTTCTTATTCATATATATTTACTTTGTAAGGGTTTCTTTTGGGCTTAGGATTGAGTCATCTGGGGGGGGGGGGGGTCGACTGTAAGTTATATCGTTAGTCTTCGAGCCATAGTCATTATATTGCAATGCGGAATGTTGCGAAACACATTGTGGATTCCTACTGGGTCGGAGCTGCAGTCCGAGTTTCATAGCACTGATGAGTACCCCATTAGGGGGGATTATAAGTGGCCCGAGCACAAACAAGCAAATACGGGTAGGACATAAAGCACACCAGGTCGCCTGCTCGGATTATGTGCAATTGATTCCATAATAGTTCGGAGCCAGGCGGACTCTCCAACAGTTCGTGTCGTCCGAAGGCAGCAGGTATTAAGCCAGGAAGCCAGGAAACGTAGTGTAGCGACTGCGGTACCGATAAACGACAGAGGGTCAGTTATAGCACGCATTGATGTCAACTTTGTATGTACACCCTGGGAGACGATTACTTGTTTGGCCATGAGAAGATATGTTGGACTGAGTGAATTGGCAGCTTTCTTAAAGTGAATTCACGAGGCTAGATATATAAACGATGCCTCCAAGGCTATCGGGAGACGATTGAGTAACCCGCAGTTCGAATTACGGGACTGGCAAGGGATTGCCATAAGTCAAATCGATTGCGGACAGGATGTGGTGATCGTTGCACCAACAGGTGGGGGAAAGAGTATGGTGTTCCAGGGTCTTGCGTTAAAGGATGATAGAAACATTGTATTTGGTATTGCACCTATCAATGCTCTCATGACTGATCAGATTGGTAATTGGTCACCCAAAAGGGACACCTGCAGGCGAGGGAGAAAGTTGACGCTTCTATAGGTTGACAATCTGAGTCGAAAAGGTGTTAAAGCTTGCTATATCAACAGCGATTCTCTGAAGAATAATCCAGGTCTTGTTAAAGACGTGGCCCGGGGTGTCTACCAGATTGTCTATGCTGGCCCGGAGATGACGTCGCCCAACAATAATGCGATTTGGCGAGTGTTAGATAATGAGAAGAGTGCCTAAATGTTGTGGTTGGGGATGAAGCGCATTGCGTGCATGCGTGGGGTGCGCCTGCTAAGGATGGAAAGCCTCCTTTTTGGAAGGAATATGCAAATATTAGCGGTTTACGAGCCTTCTTGCCAGCCAGTGTGCCGTTCCTTGCGATGTCGGCGACACTGCCACAGAGGTTTTTACGATATATTCACAACAGCTTAAGTTTATCGAAGAATACAGCTCTCATAAAGTTACGGCTGGACTGGGCGAATATTTTTCTCTGTGCGATTCCGATACACGGCACATTGGACGATCATGCAGACTTCAATATGCTCGTTCCGGAAATGAATGAAGACTCTGAGACTATCATCATCCCGGGGGACATACCAAAAATGATGGTCTTTGTAGACAATGTGTTTGCGGTTATGCGTGTAGTCCACCAACTACTAAGGTAGTTACTACCAGCCCGTCTTCGGGATGCAGATGGTCTTCGGCCTTATCACGGTGAAGCATCGGCTTCTGGAAATGCGAAAACACAAAAACTATTTCCTGAAGGTATTACCAGGCTGTTGGTGTGCACATCGGATGTGGGGATGGGTGTTGATGTCAACGATGTGGAATGGGTTGCGCAGTGGCGGTTTCCCCCTCTTGCTACTTTCGAGGACCTCTGGCAACGGTTCGGTCGATGTTCCTGGGATCCAATGCTCTCTGGACTGGCTATGTTGTTTTATGAACCATCGAAGATTGTTGATTGGGGCATTGGCGACGGCCATGTGCTCGAAAGTTTCCGGGCATACAACAAGCCAGCTGGTACGGATACTCAAGCATTCTGTGACCACTTATATACTGGAGAGAAACCTGATGTGATCAACGAGGCGCAGAGGAAAGTTAGCAAGCAAGACACTTCGCTTCTTTGGTGGGTTTCTTCGAGGGGCTGCCATAGGAGGACCACTTTATATTTGCTCGACGCAGATGAGAGATCGGAACCATTTTCTACTGGGACTCAATTCTGCGATAATTGCAATGTGTGTGTTTCAAGGCTGGTGGATTGTGGTGGACCAGGGAAATTACTCGGAGTTGATATCTCCTTAACTCAGCCATTCAGGGTGCCTCAGAAGTGATCCTGTCAAACCGGGAACATCGCTAAATTCACCTTAAAGCAGAGAGAATATATCGATAATAAGTTACAACATTGGTGCCTTCAGCGTTGGAAGACTTTGGCGATGGGCGATAGTAAACAACATTTTTTTGCCATACTCACGGATGAGTTGGCAGTTACTGAACTCCAGCAGAGCAAGATAGTGGAGTTCATCAATGAAATTGAAGACAGGCAGTCACTCTTTGAGGCGTTGGGTATAATGTGTCACCTTGGAAGCTCAGTCATAGAGCAATTTGTGGAGGAGATTGTCGACTTCGTGATTTCGGAGTCTGTCAAACGCCCCCCTACACCTCCTGAAGTGACCAGCACAAACAGCACCACAAACACCACAGGAACTCCATCTCTACGATGGCTTCCTGAGCACAAGTTTACTCCCATAATGATGCCAGGTACGGGTAGAGCCTGGAGTGGCACCACCATCAGCGGACAGAGGACTACAGGGGTACTGGACTGCTATGGCAAATTGGAAGAGGTTAGGGAACGGATTCGGGAGATAGAAGAGAGGTCGCGCTCCATTAGGAGCCGCGGTTCAACAGGGCGCGGGCACGGTTGCTTCTTCCATTTGTCACCTCAGTCGAAGAACCGGGCAGAAAAGGAGTATTGGTCTCTAAAGGCTAGAGAGAATTACTGGGTTAACAAGTGTCGTCCGCCTCAATCCGGATTGGCTGGGGTTAGAACCCGGGGCTGAACAGATGGCCCAAAGCAATAAAGGCTTCAGTCAGCGGATAATACTATTATTATTAGAGCGATTGCATATACTCTTATAGATATATTATAGCCCACAAGCAATCGCTGAAACTATATCAGATACATAATCCAAGCATCAAGATAGCATTAAAAACACTGATTCATATCTATCTCTGCTCCCATGAAAAAGTCCATAAGATCACCATCGTAAAATCCTCTGGGTGGGCTAGGGTCCGAGCTTTCGATTTCATCTAAGTCCAGGTCGTTCTCCTGGCACCAGTGTTAGCAAAGGGTCCAATTTCCCGGGTTGGTTCCGGGTACGGTTCCACCCGAAACCGGACCGTGGCAACGGGTCTTACCACACGAAAAACCCGGACCATTGGAAATGGGCCGGTTTTACCACCAAAAACCCGGCATTTCAAGTCCACAATTTTGGCTCCAATTAAGTATTTGAGTTCTGATCGTATCATGACATGATCAGTATGCACATTGTGCAGTTTTAGCCGCTCTTTCACCTCCCACTGTCAGATTTGCGATCGGACCAATATTCGTTGAGTCGCTATAGAAAACTCGCCAATTTCGCGGAAAATACCGCGTTATTTCACAGCGATTCAATGAATATTGGTCCGATCGCAAATCTGACAGCGGGAGGTGAAAGGGCGGCTAGAAATGTACAATCTACGTACTGATCATGTCTTGATACGATCAGAACTCAAATACTTAATTGGAGCGAAAGGTGGAGGAACCGTAAAAGTGGAACCGCAGTCCGGGTACAACCCGATCAAAAAACCACGGATATATGTCCGGTGCGGGTAACAAACCCGCCAAGACACTGCGGGTCGGGTTTTTGGCCGGGTCTGGAACCGAACCGAACCGAACCGCTTGTGAAAACCCGGACCGCTGGTGGGTTACCCGGAGCCGTTGCTAACACTTCCCGGCGCCTTTTGGCTGATCCCATTCTGGCTGCCGAAAATTGAGGTATACCACCATTCGGATTAAAGATTTTGCATTTGAGGTCTGATATACTCTTCTTCGTGTTGAGGGCAACTGAACCCTGCGCCCATAAATCTGTCGGCGGAGTGATGTGAAAAGGGTCCGCGGAAGACCCTACGGTACGATGGCCTGGGGTGAATAAAAAGACCTACTGCTATTAGCCTATTTCTATATAACCAAGTGAGTGGGTTAAGAGTAATATACATTCTCACTGTGGAGGCGTTCAATTAGACGCCTGATGTCCAGCTGGGCTGACATTTCCCCATGGTAGGTCCCATAGTCTGGGGCTCCAGTTGCTCTCGCCATCGCCAGTTTTGCTCGCCCGAAAATCATCATTAACCGTGCAATAACCTCGTGCTGAAATCGATTAGATGCAGGGGTTCCCCGTGGATTATAAACTTCTTTTATATAACAGAATAACTGTTCATTGAATCGATTCATTTCAATTCACTTTCCCTTCCGCCCACTGAGATTCAGCACTCAATGATTGAACCAAACTCGTTTAAGGTCGTTGGACCATGTCTTTAGCATTCCTGCAGACCATTCCAAAGACTGGATCGTATAGTTGCTTTGTCGTCCGCCATGAAACATTATCGTAAGCATGTGAAGCTGCTTGACTATCCTCCCTGAATCTCCTTGAGCGACAGCTTTCCCAAGCGCCCTATAAATCAAGCCGTGCTGTGGTAGCAATACTGCATTCTCCAGTAAGGCATCCCGTTCTTCAATAGTCTTTACTTTACGGTTAAAATGAACACTAGTAGGAGGGATCCACTTCTTTACGACTTCGGTGATAGTTGCGTGCCAGTCTAAAGACATCATTTGGGTCCGCATCTCTTCAACCGACCCGATTTTGATGTGTGTCATAACTTCAACAATGATTAATGCATCCGTTACATGCCTGAGTAGGGCGTCCGCAGCGTAAAAATCCATATGACCAGTTGCGCTAAAGATCTTCGTTCTTCCCAAGATTCCTCCAAGTCTCTTTAGTGATATAGGATTTCGACCACCATCCGATCCGCCATGAGCGTCGCATATTATTCTGCACACTGTCATACACAGGTGAAAAAGCCCTGCTCGCACATCCATGTCAATACACCCTTCTACTTCGCTTGAAGCCTGCAAGTTACCTACCAGATATCGGCATAACCCATTGCAATTTATGGACAGCTTTGGCATCATCGAAAGACCTACAGCATTTTAAAGACCGCAGCCGCTGAACAGTTAACTGATCACCTGATATTGGCACGAGGAAATTGTCCCCAAGTTTTTCTGTATCCAAGTCTAATTCGTATATAATGGCATCCAGGATATGAGAGTTCCCTGATATCGAGGCTTCGTCCAGGTCAAACGCCTTCATTGGCGCAGCATCTATCCTTGTCAGAAAAAGTTTATACACCTCTGGTGGTTCGAACCAGAGTACTTCCTGGCCACGCCGGCCATCGTTTGAACCCATTTTGGCATCAGCGATGCTCCACGATGTATCGCAAATCATGGCCTCGGAAATTCGGGGCATATATGTGCAGACTGATTCAAACAGTGGTGCCAATACATCATGAGTTGTGAAATCCTCAATTTCCTCCAATCGAATCCACCACTGTTCCGGGGCCAAAGTATATAGGCGCGATCGATCCCCCAAGTGGGTGTCAAGCAGATTACGAAGTTGTTCAGCCTGGGATACTGTTTGTTTATCCTGTGGCAATCGCTTTGGCCAGGGATCACCTTGCTGTGTCTTTAGAAAGACTACAGCGCCCACGGTATTGTTGTGTTGAATGTTCTCATTATGAATTCGCTCGTCCTGCACTTTGCTACATGTGTTGAAGTTATCGTATACCAACATAAACGGCTGGTTCCATACTCAGATTCTAGTCTTCGCCAATTCGCCCTGCGCCACCATCTCCAGGCTATGGAGAATAGGACTATTGGAGGTTGATACGCCTAAACGTTGCAAGACAACTATCACTCGTTTAGCAACCCGGGAAGCAAACAGGTCAAAACCCACAGTAGTCTATAATCAATCAACTCTGCCCCCGGCCTGCAAATTCAGACACCTATTACCTGGAGAATGTTGGCACGCTGTGAATTGGCATAACCGAGCAGGCTCATTGCTACAACCGATATCATCTTCCTCTTTTCCAATGGTGCAGGACTATCTAACCCCCAGTGGTCTTCCATGTCCCCAACTGCACTGCCACCTGTATAACACCCTCTGGAATGGGCAGGGCAATCTGCAGTTACGGCTGAAACCCCACACAATTGTTCCACCAGCTCGGTTGTAGCAGGAGCTGCTCGCCGGAATGCTTCCCCGATGCTTCCAACATCCAGGTTCTCCCAAATGACCTCAGCAAAATGTGATGCCGGGTGCCGGAGTTCGTGGTGTTTACTGATGCAATTGAGTTCAGGCCGGAGCTTGTCGAATGTCACTTTCCGGGCCAATATACACATTTCAGAGTCGTACGTCAACTTAAATAATGCTGTTGCGTTGTCTGCCGCAAAGAGCGATTCCACCAGCTCGGTGAACACACCCTGAAAGGCAAGCATTATTCCAGTCAGGTGTTTGATATTGTGCTCCCGGGAATCACACATAGCCACCAAAAAGCTTGAAACTGACGTGATACCACGCGTCTTCATAAACTGCAGAACTTCCCGAATCCTTTTGTTGATGCCCCCTCGCATTGTTGTGGTATCGGGCCCCCCGCGGCGGCGCGTTGTTGGATCCGACATTAACGGTGGTGAGGAGTAGTGTGAACGAATGACTGATATACCATCCTGACCTCAAAGAAATGCAATTTCTACCCTCGCAATCCGCTTAACATCACTTCCGACTTGCATCTTCCGGTCCTGTGTTAATTCCACTACCATTACTTCTACCGCTTCCCAGTGGCAATGTTTCAGGTGTTAGCACCCCGTAGATCATCACACCCAAGCGGGCAATGCGATTCAGACCTTTCAACTGCCCCAAAACGACCAGCCTAGTGGGGACCAGCAATGCGATGGCTTCGCTTCATATTTGCCCTTACAACGAGTTCTCAGGGAATAGATTATGCTTCCAAGATCGTCACATTCCCGCGTGGCGCTTCTGTGTTCTGGGGTAAAGTGCCAAACATTCGCCAAGAAACCAAACCCTTCTTTCCTCAAGCACCATCACTTCCTGCTAAACCTCTCAGCTGTTTCTCACCACCAATACACCTGCCTGCGATGCCTAACTATTCACACTTTAATTGCCTTTCTTCAGTCTCTTCAGACGATGGTGACGAGCGCAACGTATCTTGAACTGTTGCGACTTCAACTCTCGAATCCGCTGCGGCTGAATTCAGCGAATCGGATGCTAACAACAATCGACTCACACTACAGCCACCAACCCCTTCGAGCACATTTTCATCCCCTCCCCCCTCAATGGCATGCACATCCTCAGCAACGTCTTCCCTGCGTTCCGGCTCTCAATCACTAGTGCCAAACGACCCCTTTGCGAAAATTTACGCGCAAATCGAAGAACATAACCGCACAACACTCCTTAACTTTGATTCGGAAAGGTTCTGCCTGAGGGACCTCCTCCTCACCGTCGAGGTAGACTCCGATACCGCGTTTAAGTTCATTCGGAACTACCAAATGGTCCCTGATCGTCATTGGCTGCACAAGGTTGAGTACTATGACCACCAACTACAGATTGCTTCAATGAGAATGGGTGGGGCCCGAGATTATCACGACGTGGCTCCGACTGCACTCTGTGAGCATCTACTCAAGTTTTGGTACATCGAACACCGTATACCTTTTACATTTTACAAGAAAGCAAATGTGGTTGAACAGAGTATGTCTATTCTTCCTCGGTCGGTGAAGGCCATGGACTAACGAGCTTGCAGGCTACCCAGTTAGAATCCCGACAGAAAAGTATCGAACCTGGTACACCGCGTATACACCGGATGCTGGAATCTCTTGTGGTGTTGGGACTTGGACACCGTTTATGGTTGAGGTTAGGAATACTCAGAAATATGGGGACCTCCAGACTAAGTGCAGCTATTGGCAACATGGATCACTTGGTGGGGTCAAAACCATCATTCTGATGACTTACCAGCACAAAGACGTTTTGGATAACCATATATGCATTCTGGAGGTATGAAAGACTACTCACAGAGCTCACCCAGGAAGTGAGTGGCAGTTCCGGAAACCCCCTCCCGGCATGACCTACGAGGATGTGGATGAATACCGCAGGGACGCGGTGATGGCAGCCAGTGCCAACCAGGTTTCCTTGGGATATCAAGAAGGGCCTATTTATGTGAGTTAATCGATCCATCATATTACACCTAGCATACTAATTAGACTGCGGGTAGTGGAGCCGCGATAAAAAGCCAGTTGAGGAACGCTATTCCCACGCTGAGATTCCTCTACATGCTGGGGACTGGATTGGTGACGTCCTCCCTGCTGATCTTGACCTCCTTCCCAACGAATCATACAATCCTCGCGCTGAGATGCCGATTAATCATAGCGAATGGTACGATGTCATTCAAAGGCAGGTACGCGAAAGTGTTAACTGTGATGCGGTGTTCAACAACCTTCCCCTCCATAACTCAGACTTGGTTACACCTCCACAGCCTACGCTTAAGGTCTTCCCTGCTGATGAAGGCCAAACATGGCAATAGGCCCATTAGCAAAAAATATTTCCGTCCGGGCGGAATGGCTTTGTCAGAGTGGATACGCTCTGTCAGAGCCGTCAGAGACACCCCGGTGGCTGATGACTCCGCTCCCGGCATCAATACCACTCGTCGCGTTGCATATCGCCCTCCGATTGTTGTTTTACTGTTTCTTTTTGCTCTGTCGGTCTCCTATTTTAAACGAACACTCTGGCATTGAAGGCCAACTGTGACCATATGTAGGAATGGGTTCATTGGGCACGCGGTTGCATCGGGATTGCAATGCAATGGGTGACGCTGCGAAAACCACTCAACGCATTCCTTCTACTAGCGCATCAAATGCAATTCTCTCTTTACTAATTATATACATCATTCCAAGTCGCCAGATGTATGTGGCTATTGACAATCCATCGCTCGTTCCGTTTGTCTTCTGTCTTACTACTAGTAGCTATCTCTGGAATTACGTGCGCGCAGCCGATGATATTGCCCATGCTGAAAACTTGCAAAGCAACGGCTGATGGTGCTTTCTTCACTTGTTCAAATTTCGAGATGGGATCCAAGTTACCCGAGTTTTCAGATATTGTGGTGAGCGTCAGGGCTAACCAATACTCAACGAAAGCTCGATCCTCGTTTTGGAGCTTGATCTTGAATAGTCGTTGCAGTTGCCATGGCAGACGCCATTCAGCGCGCCATAACACCTCCCTGGGCTTTGCTTTACCCACACCCAGTCGTTCTGTCGATTCCCTCCACGCCAGCTCTGGCTTCCTGTGCATCGACACATCTGCGATATGCGTTCACCTCCTAAACCCTCAACTTGAACCTTAATACCGTGGTAAATGCAGAGCTCCATTGCGTGCAGTTGTTCATCCGATATATACGTCTTGTTACGACTCTTATGCTTTATAAACTCCCGTGTGCCTCTGTATATTGCCGCGCGGTGCATTGCATCTTGCGTATTGTCGAGTAATGTCCTGAAGTCTTTGATCATAGGGTCAGGATGCTTTCCATCGCAGCGGTTTTGGGGCCGCATGAATTTGTGCTTCGCATTTGACTGGGAGCTCAAGGAGGCAGCCAGATCAGCACCGGAAGGGAGGACTTTGCAGATGGCAGCGCTGTTTTCCCAACGCTGAGCGAGGGCTGGGAGATTGAGCTCTCTGATTTCGAAGCAGAAAATGTGACGCTGAAAGGTGATTACTTGTGGCAGGTAGTTGAGATTGTAATTGGAGGCATTCCAACCATCCTTGAGGTTGGTTTTATGTGCTTGTTCATGTCTCTTGGCAGAATACTGTTGCAAGGCTCCGTATCAACGAATCTGTTCGGCCCAATAAGACATCAAGTGGGTCATCGGAAAGTTGAAGTCGGCATCTAACTCCTTGGAAATATCTATCTCGTGACTGATACAATCCCGCCAGGCGTTCATTTCGCGCCGCTTCTTGGACGGCGTCCAAGTTTCCGCATTTGTTTCCTCATCTACCTTTCGCTTCTTCACGAGTTCCGTTCTCAGGGCATTTGCTTTGCCTTTTGCCTTTTTGCCGGCTTGCCCAAGTAAGAAAACATCTTTGAAGGTGTGAAAACAATGCAATCCGTCCTCCATGTAGCTCAATGTTGCATCATTGTGAGATTTATATCGAGCATATATTTAGAATTCTAACAATGCCCGGGTGCACTCAATTGCACGATTGAATATGGGACGCTGAGTGGGGCTTCCACCTCGTAGAGACTGGGTTACAACTCCAAGCAGGTACCGACTCATTTCCTTCATCTCCTTCCCGTTCCATTGAGAAACTTCCTCATATGACTTATTTTTTGATGTGAGGTCGTGGTAAGCAGGCACGGATAACCAGATTGCATTGTACTTGTCGAGCCGTTCGTGCGTCTTCATGAAGCGGCAAATCCACTTCTGGAGGTGGTCAAGCATGCCGATCTGCATTGTATGGAGGAGGTTGGGCTTAGGGAGGTCGCTCACAATACAGGAAATGTGTTGAAACACGTTGAATCCTCGGTGAACATGGCGCGACGACAGTTCGGCATCGGGTGGCTGGGTGTTGGCATCGCTGCATCAGCAAAAAGTGAAATTGGTTTCCAAAAATGGACCCCATGCACCGATCCTTCTCCACATTCTGCACAAATAAACTGAGTGACTTATTTGCAATCTTCCACCATGCTTCGAAGCGTTCAATGATGTGATTGCGTCGTCGCGACATCTCAAAATGTGTTTAGTCATTTACGCTAATTTATTTCACTTGTTTCTTTCACATTGGTCATCTAGATTTTAATCGTTTCAACGGTTTTTTGAACTATTCCATTGATTTCAAGAATATTCTTTACTATTTAATCGCTTGAGACATCGATTATAAACAAGCTTGCACAACTCCCATTACAAAAATTTAGACACACAGAGGAAACACATCAGATTTCTATATATCGCTGCAACGATTACTTCAAGTATTGAGTCGAATAATTTACATGTAAAACAAATTGAAAGCATTCAAGTCAATTATGTTGCTTAAGTACCACTGCGAGCTATCTGGCTGCGGCGTCAGCGGAAGAAGGTGAATAGCTCCTTGGATCGCGCTTATATGGACGATATAAGTGGTTCCGATACCGAAAAGAGGCTTACGACGGTAGCTTCCATCATGCAAGGGTTGCATCGGAGGTTGATGCCTCTCCTCGACAATCACCATACCAGCAGTCTGACGTATCGGCCCCATTGCAAACATCTGAACCAAGGCAAGAAGCCCTTTAATGCTCGATTCAGCATCCTCGACGACGAAAAGACACTACAACCGTGCGGGAATGCATCCCACAGTCTACTTAAAGAGGCTATCCGGACTCGTCCCCATCCAGAGAAGCACTGTATCATTTCTTGGTGGCTTATGCTTTCTCCACTTTGTGGACCCAGTGCAACGAACCATATGAACTGCTTGCTTATCGCATTGAAAAGACGTCACCGGAATTGCTACTGTGTTGTACCGAATGTATTTTGCATTGTTGAGACGACTGAAATACTGATCGTGATCAATGTAGTCTGTGAAGTGGGCAAATCTCTTGAAACACGAAGCAATGTGATTCTGTAGCTCCCCTTTTGGCATTGCATATGACTCGGCCAAATCATTAAGGGTTTTGATTTCTGGTCGCGGGGTTTTCATTATTCGCTTGATAGGCGCTTTGGTTCGAGGCATATCATCATTGTGACGTTGTTTAGCAGCATTTGCATTCAGCTCTCGATACTGAAACACCTCCTTTCGGGCTTTCATTCGCAAAATCTGGAAGGCGGCCTCATGACGATTTGATTATCGGTACGCTTGTTTAAGATTCATCATCGCTTTTTCTGGGAGTTCAGAGTTTATATTTTACAGGTTGCCAAGCTGGCGGATATGGTCAGAGAAGTGGTTCAGGAGATGCATCTTCACAAAGTTGAAATCCAATTCGTTAACAAAATGTTGTGCAATATCTGACTTGATCTGCGTTTTATTTTCATCAACGCGATGACGCTTTGCAGCCGCAGAAAGATTGTTTCAAGTGGGGTCACTCTCCCGTTCCTTCTGTTTGTCCAAAGTAAGCTGCTTTTTCAAGGCTTCGAAGACCTTCTTGGTAGATTTACTGGCGCGGAATCGACTGAAAACATCCTTCTGATGATGAAACTCCTCCAGATAATTCTCCATGTACTCGATCGTGGCCTCATTATGGTACCAGTACTGTGCCATAAGGTGAAAATACACTGCGTTCTTGATGCACAACAGGCCTTCTGTGAAGCGAATCCTTTGGCTTGCCGAAGGGTTTAAAAGAGTCGCCGCGATAACTGGAACAATCACATGCCCGAGTGCTTTCATCTGCTTACTACTCCATTGCGTCACCTGGCTATATGGCATGTTGAATCGAGCGAAGCCAGCATATGGAGTTATCATCGCCCAGAGCTGGTTGAATTTGTCGATCCTGGAATGTTGTTCGAGGAAGGACATTACCCAGTCCATCAAATGCTTAAGTATACCAAGATGGACGGTATGAAGAATATTGGGTACGATAATAGTCGTCAGAGATATGCATTTCATATTCCAGAAGACACCTTCTGAGGTTCCAACCGCTCGATCTTCCAGATATTGTCTTGCTTCCCGTCTCTCCGTCTCATCTCCGTGAGTCACGAGTATTATTTTTTGGAAGTATAGCCGATAGTCTTTCAATTGCCACGACGATGAATTCCCTTCTCCAAACAACGATTTTGGTGCTTCGCACACAGGGCAATGGGGCTGCTTGATTGAATGCAAGTGAATGTTTTCGAAGTAGTCAGCCGTCCATACACAGATGACAGGATAACATT